>Ga0123355_10009352_pt1 | contig 14885 bp, 11 predicted proteins | sample TergutEmb28metaG_3_FD_89872 | JGI IMG/M metagenome (GOLD analysis project Ga0123355, IMG submission 89872) | Embiratermes neotenicus P1 segment gut microbial communities from Petit-Saut dam, French Guiana - Emb289 P1 | ecosystem: Host-associated > Arthropoda: Insects > Digestive system > Gut ...
AGATTATTTGTCTTGGGGATTTTGAAGCTTTACAGACTTTTGAGATAAGGCGTTCTTACTTTGATACGAAGCCCATGATTCTTTCTGTTGATAGCTCCGACTTTCGCAATCGGCTACATTATTTTGTATTTATTGACCAACAGATAGTTTCCGACGATATCCAATATCTCCAATGATTCCGAGTGGAATTCGGTGTTCGTTGTGACAAATGTACAAACATGATACACGCATCATTTCTAAAGGTCATTGTGCTACAGGCACAGTAATGTCTTCAAAAAATAGGGCTTCGACTACATATGCATCATTAAATTTTTTTGATAAAGTTCACTAAAAAGCTGTGAATGTTGAAAGGGTGAATTATCATGAAAAAATGGATTGGCATAACCTTAGTTGTTCTGATGCTTGTTGTTTTTCTTTCCGCTTGCGGTCAGGATGGACCTCCGGGGGTGGAATCACAGGCTCAAGGAGAGCAAGGGCAAGCAACTAACCAGCAGGCACCGGATACAGGTTCACAAGCCGGTGGTAATGAACTTGCAGACGACCATCGCTACGGCGGTACTTTACGCGTTGTTGAGACCACCGTTGCCGGAGGACCGCTCGGAACAGTTTGGAACATCGCTATAGGAGATACTTGGCTTGTAGCACCAATAAAACAAAACCTTGTAAGAGAATTCCCGGATGCTTCTGTTGAACCGTTACTTGCAAGAGATTGGTCAATTGATGAAGAAAACAGTATTCTGACTTTCTATTTGCAAGAAGGTGTTGTTTTTCACGATGGGTCACCATTTAATGCAGAAGTTGTGAAGTGGAATTTCGACATGACGAGCGAAAACATGGCATTAGGATTCCCATTTGAGACTGAAGTTATTGACACGTATACAGTAGCAATATATCTTCCGAATGGCTTTACAAATGCTTCGGTTGGTTGGTTTGGTCATGTAAACTTCAGATTGATGTCAATGGAAGCATATTTGACCCACGGTTATGATTGGGTTATGGAAAACCCAATTGGAACAGGACCGTTTAGGCTTGTTGAATACTCTCCAGGATCTCACGCTGCATATGAGCGTTTTGAAGACTATTGGGAGTCTGGCAAGCCGTTTCTTGATAGAGTTGAATTCCACATGATTACTGATGTCATGACACTGGATATGGCGCTGCGTGTCGATCATGGTGAAGGTGCTATTGATGGAGTAAGAACTCAAAATGCTCAACAAGTAGCTATGTTTCGCGAGATGGGATATCAGACGCCACACATTACAGCCATGGTGAAGAGCTTGTTCCCATCCAGCGATAACCCTGATTCGCCATGGAGTAACCATTATGTGCGTCTCGCCTTATCTGCCGCTATAGACCGCGATGCGATAGTTGCTGCGCGTGGTTTCGGAGTGTGGTATCCGATGTATCAGTTTATAGTATCAGCGCGTCCGTCACATGTTACAGATCCGGGCTACGGAGTGCCGAGATTTGATCCGGATTACGCCAGAGAATTATTGGCCAGAGGTGGGTTTCCGGACGGATTTAATACTACGATTATAGCGCAGCCGGGAGCTGCAGACAGAGAAGCCATAGTTGCGATACAAAGCATGTTGGCAGATGTCGGTATTGTTGCTGAATTAGAATTCCCGGAAGCTGCCGGATTTGTAGCTACACGCGTTGGCGGTTGGGAAGGCATCTTAACACACACAGTAACAAATTTTGTACACATTGAAAACAACTTTACTGCTTTGTTTGGACAGGAAGCGAATCAGTTCTTCTCCATGCGAAACTCAGATGAGCTAGAAGAGCTTGGATGGGCTGCGCACGTTTTTGGGGACAACAGAGCAGAAATTCGTGCAGCTCAAAGTTATATGCTTGATGAAGGACTTGTTATTCCATTGTGGGCACAGCCTGCAACAGCAATTATGCGTCCGGGTGTCCTCGGTTGGTGTGACAGGACTAATTGGTTCTGGTTCCCGGATATGTGGCTTGATTGGTAATAAAGCAATTAAAATGTATTAGGGAGTGTGATAATTATGAAAAATTTCTCAGGAAAAATAGCATTCATTACAGGCGCAGCCAACGGGGCCGGATTGGGTCAGGCAAAGGTGTTTGCAAAAGCAGGTATGAAAGTTGCAATAGCGGATTTTCGCCAAGACGCACTGCATAAAGCCGTCAGCGAAATAGTTGAGTATTCCGGTTGTAAGGTTTCAGACATTCTTAGCTTGTGTTTCGATCTTACAGACCGCGAAGCACATATTGCCGCTGCAGACACAGTAGAAAAAGTCTTCGGCAAACCACCACATTTGCTTATAATGACTGCCGGAGTCAATTCATTCGGGCCGGTCGAAGCGTCCACTTTTGATGACTTTGATTGGGTAAAAGGAGTCTGTTTGGATGCCGTAATTGATGGCCTTGTAATATTTGTTCCGCGAATGCTAAGGGCATATGGTGGCAGAGAGGGTATTCCAAAGGAAGAGTTCCATGTCGCTGCGACCTCATCAATGGGTGGATTCATGGGAGGCGGCAGCCCTTATTCAATGTCAAAGTGTGCCGTCAATAGTTTGATGTTCGGATACAATCAAGCACTTTCCTCATATGGCGGCAAAGCGACTGTGCTATGTCCGGCTAATATCAATACAGATATCGGAAATGCAGAACGATATCGGCCTGCCCATCTGCTAAACAGAGGCTATCATGTGAGTGAGGGAACGATGGCACACCTCAATTCTGTACATGCCATGGGTATAGATCCTGTTGAGTTGGCAGAGATATTAAAAGAGGGGCTAGAGAATGGACGGGTCATTGTATTGCCTGACCGAAATCCGGAAAAATGGGTGGACATGATACGTGGATTTAATATACCTATGGAAGAGTATCCGCTAACCGAAGATGAACGAAAAAAGAAACAAGAAGAACGAGCAGCTAATTCTGCACCAACTAGGTCACACCGCGAAGACTGGCGCGTACCGGAGGGTGCTGAGGGGTTCGGCAGCGCCCGAAAAGATCTTGACTACATAGATCCGTCAAGAAATCCAAAGTGGGACTGATCACGTTTTAACTATAAATTTACAAAATCTATAGGAGGTTTCTGCAGATGTCGGCTATAAATGATGCCAATGAATTAGCACCAATAAACTTGGAATATTGTGGACTGAAGAAAGATTCTCTGAAAGGCGAAGTCGCAGTTATCACCGGAGCTGCGCGAAACATTGGTCGTGGCTTTGCTCGTGCTATTGCTTGGGCCGGTGGGAAAGTCGTAGTTTCCGATATCTTAGAGGAGGACGGCGAGAATACCGCACGTGTCATAAACTCTGAAAACGCACCGGATACCGCAATATTTGTTAAATGTGATATGACTCAAGAGCATGATGTAAAAAATCTGGCCAAGAAAGCATTCGACAAATTTGGAAAAGTAGATATTCTCATAAATAATGCAATGAATATGAGTCTCAATGGGCCTGTGCTAAGCTCTTCAATCAATGACCTTGAGCAATCCTATGCTATTTCTGCACGTGGTACAATGCTTGCTATTCAAGAATTCGTGCCCGGAATGATTGAGCGCAAACATGGCGTTGTGACGTACAGCTCTACACAATTTCACTACTCTCCCCCCATGATTGGAGGAGCTATATACACCGCGGGCAAAGCCGCAGCTACATCACTTATAATGTCTCTTGCAAATGAAGTCAAAGGCACAGGAGTTAATGTCTTTTGTATGGCCCCGGCAGGAATATTCACCCCTAAAAAAGACGCACCTCCCCGACCCGCTACGGGTATGCCAAGGGTCTTAACCGGTTTTGATGGCCCAATCCCTGCAGAGGCAGGCGGAGCGGCTATGGTTTACTGCATTTTAAATGCCGAAAAAATTCATGGTTCAGGGATAATTTTGTTTGATGCATTCGATGCAATGGATTACCCATACCCACGTCCGGACTTAAGGCGGCCTCCTTCTCAGTTTAAGCGGTTGTCTGACCTTGAATTAACAATGGCTTTATGCAACATGGGTTCAGGTTTCGATCTTACTGCAGGCTAACAAAGTGACTTAATCATTATCATGCAACAGAAAAAAGAAGGAGGGCTGAAAGTAGACAAAATGAAAATGGGAGATAGAGAAAGTCATTATATTATTAAAGAAAGGTTGAAAAAAATGAAAAAAGCAATTGGTTTAGTTTTGGCACTTATTATTGTACTTGCAATGGTTGCCGCATGTGGACCACAAGCTGGCGACCAAGGACAACCCGGAGTCGTTCCTCCTCCGGCAGGAAACGGTCAAGCGCCCGCACAAGACAGCCCGGGTACTACTCCGGCAGCTCCCGAAGGGAGTGACAAACATGGCGGTACAATTCGATTTGTATCAACAGTTGAGGGCGCAGGGCCTCTGGGCACAGTTTGGGATATCCAAGGACAAGATGCAATACTCGTAGGTCCCGTTAAGCAAACTCTGGTTGTTGAGTTACAAGACGCTACTGCTGAGCCGCTTCTTGCTCATACTTGGACAGTTGACGCGGACGCCGGCACAATAAGGTTCTATCTTCAAGAAGGGGTCATATTCCACGATGGTTCTCCGTTTAATGCGGAAGTAGTAAAATGGAATTTTGACTTGATCAACGAGAGAATGAGCCTAGGATTTCCTTTTGACACTGAAATCGTGGATAATTACACCGTAGACGTACGCTTCCACGGCGGCGTCACCAATGCATCAGTCACGAATTTCGGAAGTCATAATCTGAGAATTATTTCGATGTATTCATTCCTTGCAAATGGTGAAGACTGGGCAAGATATAATCCGGTTGGAACCGGTGCATTCAAAATGGTCGAATATGTTCCGGGTCTACACGTTATACACGAGCGTTTTGACGATTATTGGGAACCCGGACTACCTTACCTTGACAGTATCGAGTTTCATATGATTGGTGATGTCATGACTCTGAGTTTAGCAATGCAAGCACCTCATGGACCCGGAGCTATTGATGGAATGATCACAAGCAACGGAGATCAAATCAGACTGTTTCAAGGCCTAGACTATCAGGTTAATTTAAGACCCGGAATGGTCATTTCTATATTCCCGGACAGCGATAACCCTGATTCACCGTTTTCAAACAATTATGTACGTCAAGCAGTGTCTGCTGCAATAGATCGCGACGCCATTGTTGCAGCGCGCGGTGAGGGCGTATGGATTCCATTCTATCAGATTATCATTCCGACTCGTCCAGCTCATGTAGCCGATCCGAATTATGGCGTACCTCGCTTTGACCCTGAGTATGCCAGAGAACTTTTAGCAAGAGCTGGATTTCCTGATGGATTTAGTACGACCATGATTAACCAGCCCGGAGCCGGCGACAGAGACGCTATGGTCGCCATCCAGCATCAACTTGAGCAAATTGGAATTCAAGTTGACTTGCAATTCCCTGAAGGTGGAGCGTTCTCATCTCAGCGCGCAAACGGATGGGATGGGCTTATGCAACACGCTGTAATGAACTTTGTTCACGTTGAGAACAACTTTACAGGCTTGTTTGGACAAGAGGCAAATCAGTTCTTCTCCATGCAAAACTCTGACGAATTGGAAGCACTTGGTCAAGCTGCACACTTCCTCGGCGACAATAGAGCTGAACTAAGAGCTGCTCAAGATTATATGCTTTCAAACTGTCTGGTTATCCCATTGTGGCTAGTGAATACAGCCGTCATTTATCGCCAAGGCGTTAATGATGGATTCAATCCTCTAATGATGTGGCCTGACTGGCGCGGAATATGGGTTGATTGGTAAATCTTTATTATCTAAGATGATTTAAAAACCTAAGTGGGCGAGCATCAAAACAAATGTTCAGATGCTCGCCCATTTTTTGTATGTATGAGCTGACATCGCCAGCCCATTTCAAAACTCAAAAACTACCAATTTAGACACCGCCATTGGCTCTTTTAAATTTTACATACGAAACATACGCGTATGCGGTGTTTTAATATTAAATAATCTACATGCATTACCACCCAAAATAAGGTTCATATCATCTTGAGATATATCAAGACGTTCGACTTGCCTCAGACTCCAACCCATAACATCAACTTGGTGTCTGACAATACCTTGAGAATGAACTTGCATAGAAAAAGTCTGCGGATGTGTGCCAAGTCTGGTTTGAACCGGCTGACTTGCTCCCCAGTCCGAACCCCAAATTAACTTCTCCGGGCCAACATTTGGATATGTAAGTGCTTTATAGTACAGATCCGTCCAATACAAGCCCGTTTCCAAGTATACATTGTTGTAGTTTGAGCACACAAGAATACATTGCTCAACCAGGTCTGTCATTGTGCCGCCTTGCATCCCGCCATGAGCAAAAATAATGTTAACATCGGGATATTCTGCCGCTAAATCGTGTACCCAGTAAGGATTCCAATCTTCAGGCCAGAAAGTGTGAGTGATGGGATATCCGCCTGCAGTTCCTGTATGGATTGTCACGGCCACTTTGTGTTTTCTGCCCAAATCCATTGTTTTTCTCAACTCATCCATTCTTTCAGACTGGTTGTAAGTCTTTCCGGAAAACGCACTTGCAGGACGGGTCATAGGCCCTTCACCGATACCACAGAATTTCCCTGTTGACAGCAGTTCGTCGAGCTCTTTATACGCAGCGTCAATAGTCCAATCCGCTCCAAGCTCACTGCTTTTTACAGCACCGGCAAATGCAACAAACTTGTCAGGATACTTTTCGAGGAGTTCAAGATTTAGTTCATTTTTCATTCCAAATGCAACCTGGAGAACGCACATATCAACACCATAACACTCCATATCATATAAGAGTCGTGGAGAATTATCATATGTTTCCATCCCGCGCATTATCGAATTAAGGTCAGTATAGTCGATATCTTTCTTCCCAGTCTCTTTAAGCCTTGCCTTAAGTGCAGCACCTGCAGCGTGGCGTTGGGAATGAACATGAGTATCAACAACAAAACGTCCGGCTTTTCTCATAGGGTTAGTACCTCCAAAATTTCTTTAGTACCAACTTCCGGAAATGGATTAGTTTGCCATTATCCGGAAGAAAGTTTCATATCTTTAATTTGCACTTTGTTTCAAAGGGTTGGCTATCCTATTAGGAGATTCAAAATAACTACGGAACGGAGCGTTCGGACCCCGATGCGGAAAACTTCTCCCGTCTCCTTGCGCTTGAAAAATATCCTCTGATTGATAGGGTGGTCCGATTTTTTATACACGATGACAAGCAACAAGGTGATTGTTGCCCACGTCCCTCAAGGTTGGTGCACTCTCAGAACATTCCTTGGTAGCTATTGGACATCTTGTATGAAATGCACAGCCTGGTGGGGGATTGAGCGGTGTAGGTATATCGCCTTTTAATATAATCCTTTGGCGGGATTCTTCGATAACAGGATCCGGCAAAGGCTGTGCAGAAAGCAACGCTTGTGAATATGGGTGCAGTGTGTTTGCATACAATTCAACTGACGGAGCTGTCTCAACTATGCGTCCAAGATACATTACTGCTACACGATCGCTTATATATTGCACTGCAAGTAAGTCGTGCGAGATAAACAAGTAGCTCATTTTGCTATTTCTCTCTTGAAGATCTTGCAGGAGATTCAGAATTTGCGCCTGCATGGAAACGTCAAGTGCAGAAATCGGCTCATCACATATAACCAGCGAGGGATCACCTGCAAGCGCTCTTGCAATAGAGAGTCTTTGGCGCTGTCCGCCTGAGAATTCGTGTGGGTATCGGTCTTTCATATCAGGACTGAGCCCCGTTATGGTAAACAATTCGTCAACCCTATCGCTATACTCTTGTTTAGAATTTGTAAGTTTGTGGATTATTAGAGGTTCGCCTACTGTACTCCCGGAACTCATCCTCGGATCCAGAGAACTATAGGGATCTTGAAATACCATAGCCATATTGCGCCTTATCTGACGTAACTTTGGCTCCGGAGTGCTTGAAATATCCGTTCCTTTGAACACTATCTCCCCTGAAGTGGGTTTGTATATTCGTATCAAACATCTGCCTACCGTGGTCTTTCCACATCCGCTCTCACCAACCAAACCCAAAGTTTCTCCGGGATTGATAGTAAAGCTTACACCGTCAATCGCTTTTACATCCGCCACTTTGCGCCTTAGCAATCCGCGTCTTACCGGAAAATACATTTTAAGGTCTTTTACCTCTACACTCGCGCTATTTTCTGTCATGCCAAACCCACCTCCTTCAATCGGACATTACATGCCGTTGCATGTTGCCCTTCAAAATAAGTCAAATCAGCTACAGGTTCAGTAAAGCATTCTCTTTTTTTATACTTGCACCTTGCAAGGTACGCACAAGTAGGCGGCCTGTTAATGAGTGATGGAGGCATCCCACTGATAGGCTCTAGCTTTTCTCCTAATTTCGGAACGCAGCTAATCAATCCTTGTGTGTACGGATGCATCGGATTTGCCCATATTTCTTTTACAGTTCCTGTCTCTACTATGCGCCCTGCATACATAACATTGATCCTGTTTGCATATCGTGCAACTACTCCCAAATTGTGTGTTACCATGACAAGCGCAACTCCATATTCCGTTACAATGCTATAGAGCAATTCCAGCAGTTGTGCTTGGATTGTTGCATCCAACGCAGTTGTTGCTTCGTCGGCAATTATTAGCTTCGGGTCGCACAGCATAGCCATCGCCACCATCACACGTTGTCTCATACCCCCAGACATATGGTGAGGGTAATCGTCTATGCGTTTTGTCGGGTCAGGTATTCCTACCTTGCTTAGCATATCGACCGATAACTCGCGGGCCATGTATTTGTTTACTCCCATATGCGTTGTCAACACTTCTCTCATTTGCTTCCCTATCGTCATTGCCGGATTGAGTGAAGTCATTGGCTCCTGAAAAATCATGGAAATCTCTCGCCCGCGTATACTACACAATTCTTTGCTTTTTTTCTCGAATTTCAACAAATCTGTCCCATTAAAGTCCGCACTGCCGGCTACAACTTTCCCCGGTGGGTTTGGTATGAGCTGCAATAATGAAAGTTGGCTCACAGACTTTCCGCATCCTGACTCCCCTACAAGCCCTAATATCTCGCCTTCTTCTACATTGTAGGAAATTCCGTCCACTGCTCGAACGGTACCGCGTTCTGTCCTAAATTCTGTCGTTAGATTGTTGACTGTCAACAGTCGCCCCATAAGTAGTTCATTCCTTCCACTTTGAGATGTTTGAGCATCAAGCTCGGTCAAACTCCAATATTTTAAGAGTTTATTTTCACCTATTATGTATATGTTTTCCTTTATTTATCCAAAGATCCACGCAGCTTTGGATCAAGAGCATCACGTATTCCATCTCCAACCATATTGTATGCAAATACAAGAATGACTATCGCAATACCCGGAGCAATTGCCAATAACGGTCGAGTAGATAGATGCTGATATCCATCACGTGTCATACTGCCCCACGCAGGAGTCGGCGGGGAGATTCCTAGTCCAAGAAAACTAAGTCCGGCTTCCGCCATTATGGATGTACCCATAGACATCGTCATCATTACAATCAGCGGTGATACGATGTTTGGGAAAATATGCCTACGCGCAATGCGTGTCTTTTTGTCCCCCATGGCACGGCTTGCCATAATGTAATCGTTTTGTTTAACCGTTAGAACTTGTCCGTAAACCAAGCGAATGTACCCGGGAAACATAGCAAGACCAACCGCGACAATTGCTCCTAAGACCCCTTGCCCCAATATAGATGCAATCAACAACATAAGAATTAGCGGCGGCATTGAAATTACTGCATCAGTTCCGCGCATGATAACGCCCTCTGCATATTTTCCCGAAAAACCCGCAGCAAGACCAATAACTGTTCCGATTGATGCAGCAATCAATACGGTTGCTACACCTACCAATAAAGCTATTCTCGAACCATGAATTATACGGCTTAGCAGACATCTTCCAAGCGCATCTGTTCCGAGCAGGTATTGAGCACTTGGCTGAGCTAATGTATTTGCCAAATTTTGATCATTTGGGCCTTGCGGGGCAACAAAATCCGCAAACAATGCCACAAGCAAAATCAAAACAATTACGCAAAAACTGACCAAAACTATCTTTCTGCGAAAAAAGACCCGCACAAAGCGCTTGAATTCATTGACTTTGGGAAGTTGGTGTTCTTCTACCAAATCAAATTCTTCGAAGTTTTCCGAGTTGTTAGTTATATCTGACATGCTAAACCTCCATTACTTATGAATATTGTATGCGAGGATCGACCCACCCATATAGGATGTCTACCAGCAGATTCGACATAACCGCAACAAAAGTCAGCATTATCGTAACAGCCTGTATGACGGGATAATCCGACGAAAGCATTGATGAAACCATCATTTGACCCGCGCCCGGAATGACGAAGATTGTCTCAACAATTGCAGAGCCTCCAAAAATAAGTCTTAACATGGATCCTTGCAGCGTTATGACCGGAATCAATGCATTTTTTAGTACATGGCGAAGTATTATGGCCTTTTCGCGCATCCCTTTGGCCCATGCCGTACGAACATGATCTTCATTCAATACCTCTAAGACACTTGACCTTGTCTGTCTGGCAGTAGAGGCCATGGGACCCAGTGCCATAACAAAAATAGGCAATACACTCTGACTGACACTACGAGAAAAATCACCTCTCCAAGGCAGTTGATAACCAAAGATCGGAAACCAATCTAATCTAAATCCAAAAATGTAAATGCATAATATTGCTACCAAAAACGATGGCGCTGTTATACCTATATTCGCTATAGTTGTAACAACCGTATCAATGATCGTTCCGCGTCGTATCGCACTTATGGTGCCAAGCAGCATTCCCATGATATTGCTGATGATAAATGCAATAAATCCAAGAAAAAGTGTCACTGCCATACGGTTTTGCAGCTCGCTCCCAATGTCAAATCCGCGCACTATAGATCTTCCGAAATCTCCTTGCAAAACATTTGTAAGCCAAGACATATACTGTACCGCCATAGGACGATCCAATCCATGTTCAGCTCTCAGTTGATCAAGATGCGCCTGCACATCAGCACCCGCCACCGCAGCCAAATCTTCCGGCGACATAATCATTAGCAATGGATCTCCCGGGAGCAGGCGTATCAGCATAAATACCACCATGCTGACCAACAAGATAAGTAAAGCACAAGAGAACAAACGTCGTATAATATATGTTGTCATTGTGTCCTCCAATAATATCTGTTTCTTTTAGAAGTTGTGCCAAATGCTTTTTCCATTTACTAGCCTCCTCGTATTTTTGTTGACGACAATTGGTTGCTATTACACGTACATTGGAATCACCTCATTAAACATTGCAGCATTGCCACAAAAGAGTCAGATTTAAGTCAAATTTTCTTACATCATCAAATAAACATGTTGAACTAAAAGAGTCCGCATGATATCATTACCCAAGTAATGTGATGGAGGGTTAAATCATTGAAGTTAAATTTAGGTTTGATAATTGAATTGCTTCCTATGGGATCTTATGAATACGCAATCGGAGACTTGGACTGTGCAATGAATCTTTCCGGTGTTTTTCCGCTTCTTCCGAGCGCCCAAAACACAGACGATGCACTTTACGTCGCATCGTGGGAGCAGCTCCTAAAGGGTTTTGATGACCCCATGCCGTGTGTTGTTTGCATAGGCGGAGGTAACGAGTCTCGTTCTTTTTTTGAAAAACACAATATTTCCGGATTGATATATGCGGACGATTCCGACCTCCTTACTGTATTTAGCCAAATACAGGAAGTGTTTCAAAAATACAACAACCTAGAACGTGAATTGCTAGCTGCAATGCTATACGATGCCTCAACTCGCAGTATACTCAATTGTTGCGCAAACTTCTTCGAAGGACATTTGATGCTGTTTAACTCACATAGTGCCGGTTCCCTCTTACTTGAACATAGCGACAATTTCATGCCTTTAGAGTCAAACTTATTCTGGTCGGATGTGATAGAGCACAATCGCGTCACTTTTGAAATGAATCCCAGAGAAAAGGCAAAGGCGCTTCCAAAACATCCCGGAAAATATCCCTTAGCAACCTTTCATGATAGTACAGATCGCTATAGCGCTCGTTTCATCACCGCATTTGACTACAACAATCTGCGATTCGCCACACTTGTTGTTATGGGAACAAACAGACCTCTAAACACACACCATCACTGGCTTGTAGATTATGTCACAGACATTATCACTCCTGTTATAATAAAGAGATTTAACTCTTCGCTAAACGTTCGTAATAACGCAAGAGTAGCATTTCATACAGCTCTTCGACTCGCTCAACACAACGGGGCAAGCGCATTTAATAACTTGAAGACTAATCTTTCCCAACTCCGATGGAACGCTAATGATGACTACAGAATAATGCTCGTTTCACTCCCGTCAGAATGCCATAACGTTAGTCATTATCTCTACAACTACGAACATGTGTTCACAAGCTCGTATTTCGATTGCATCGCTTTGTACTTTGAGGATTTGATTTTTATTTTATTTCATGGCGATGCATGTTCGATCACTCCGCAACAATTGGAAGCACTGGAAAAACAATTAACCATTGACAATGGTGTTTGTAGTATAGGAACTGTGTTTTGTGACTTTTCTCAAACAGCATCTCAGCTCAAGCTCACTATGTTACCGCTCCAAAGCGAATCAAGCAACAAGAGAATCCATTATTACAGCGAGATGATGCCCTTTCATATCGTTAAGGAGTTGGAGTCAGTATTTCCATTACGCTCCATATGCAACAGTGCAGTAGTGCGATTGCATGAATATGACATAATGCACGGAACAAACTACCTGACCACATTAGAAACATACTTGATGCATAATAACTCCCTGCTAAAAACCGCTAACCAACTTTCTATCCACAAGAATACTATGACTTATAGATTAAGGTGCATCGAAAAGGTTGTCAAGATGGATTTAAGCGAGCCCGAAGAGCGGCTTAGCATACTCCTATCTTGCATTATTCTCCGAATTCTCGGACAATAATGTTGCTTTATTCATTATTCCTAACCGTCAAAGCAACCCATACGCCCCGGGATAAATATTCTTTCGTCCATAATTTTCAGATTATCACTAATAATAGGTCTAAATCCCATATTCCCGATAATATCTCCTTCGAGATCAACTCCTGGGGCTATTTCGATAAGCATAACTCCGTCTTCAACTAAGCGGAACACGCCTCTCTCTGTGCATATAATAACTTCCTGACCCTTTTGGCGTGAAAGCTTCCCATTGAAAGTTATTTGATCGACCATGCTAACAAATTTAGGAACGCCACCCTCTTTGTTGATACTAAGCTTGCCATCATGTATAGAGGTTTCAAGCCCCTTGGCTTTAAAGTAAGTACAGAATACCACTTTTTTAGAGGTCTGACTTATATCTATAAACCCACCTTGCCCGGCCGCTCTCCCACCGAAGCGGCTGACATTTACGTTGCCTTCTCCGTCAAGTTGTGCCGCACCAAGAAACGCTATATCCAACCCTCCACCGTGATAAAAGTCAAACATGGATGGATGTGATAAATATGACGAAGCATTAACTGCCGATCCAAAATCTGCTTTACTCTGTGGAGTTCCACCGAAAACACCCAGCTCTAGTGTGAATGTTACATCATTTATGATTCCCTCAACATCTGCTACTGCCCCAACACCAACACCAATACCAACACCAACATTAACAACTGCACCTCTGAAAATCTCATATACCGCTCTTCGGCATATAATGTCGTCCGCTGCAAGAACTTCTTTTGGCTTAGACACAGCTCCGGGTGGACAGGTCATTTCCCCGCTCATAAATGGGCTGTATATCGTCCCTGCGGTTTGACGATGATATAAAGCAACATCCTCACAAACCACAATTGCATCAACAACCTCGCCGGGCACTACAACATCTTTCGCTTTAAGAGATCCCGCTGCAACAACCTGTTTGACTTGCGCTATTACTTTGCCTCCTGACGCTTTTGCCGCAAGCGCAATTTCAAGAATTTCTAACTTAAGCGACTCTTCCTCAATTGTCAAGTTGCCACGCTCGTCTGCACTTGTGACTCTGATTATTGCAACATCTACCGGCTTGCTTTTGTAAAATAGATATTCCTCACCATCAACTACCATCAACTCAACAAGATCTTCAGTTGTAGAACTATTTAACTTCCCACCGTCTTGGCGTGGATCGACATATGTTCCTATACCAATTTTCGTCATCAAACCGGGTTGTTTTGCTGCACAGCACCGATATAGCTGATTTACAACACCCTGCGGAAACACATAAGCTTCAATTTCGCCGGAATCAATAAATTTGCCAAGCTTCGGCACAACTTGAGGATGTGTGCATACTGTCCGCTTGAGAAATCCCGGATGTCCAAATCTGTCGTCTGCACCGTATCCAACAGGATTTCCGTGTCCGCATCCCGCATAAAGTGTCAACCCGGCAGGATGCTTTGTTTCAATATAACGATCTTCAAGACACTTAACGATATAATCCGGATATCCGACCATACTCGCAGAGGAAATGGCTACTGTATCCTCGTCTTTTATCATATCAAGCGCTGCATTTACTCCCATAACTTTATTGTTCATCTTCACACAAATTTCCTCCAATTGTGATTTCAAATACATCAATCTACTTTCCCGGCATTTATAACAGCACCAATAGCCCCACAATATTCCGCATCTCCGGGTATTATAAAGTTAAATCCTAAGATCATTTCAAGAGCATGAACGAACGCCAAATTTCTCGCGAGTCCCCCAACAAGAACCGGCTTTTCATTTGACGGAACTGTCAGATCATTCATCACACTTGCCGCTCTTGCTGCAATAGCCTTAGCCACAGATACCATCACCGCTTTAGGCTGAGCCCCATCGTTAACAAGACTAAGTGCATCAAGTTCAGAAAACACTACGCAACCCTCATTG
>Ga0123355_10009353_pt1 | contig 14884 bp, 8 predicted proteins | sample TergutEmb28metaG_3_FD_89872 | JGI IMG/M metagenome (GOLD analysis project Ga0123355, IMG submission 89872) | Embiratermes neotenicus P1 segment gut microbial communities from Petit-Saut dam, French Guiana - Emb289 P1 | ecosystem: Host-associated > Arthropoda: Insects > Digestive system > Gut ...
GTAATAGATCGATTGTGGCAACGTTGGTATTAAGAATTGTAGGGGGTGGGGGGGGGGGGGGAGGGTGCAAAAGGAAAAAAATTTGGTGTTTCTGTGCCACTTAGTCCATAAATGAAAAGCTGAGCTTGAAAAATGTAAGAAATACAGAATATTGTACAGCAGAATAGGTATTTAAGGAATAGTTCATGCAAGAAAGACCTCTTCATCTACCAGTTGTGTTTGTAAAAAGAATCTGGTGTTACATAATTTATCAGAATCACTAATGAAGGTGAGACCTGAAATGTGGTTTGATTGTTAAATTAATCAATTGATGTGAAACTTATATAGCACAATATTCTAATTAAAAAAATCCTTGCAGTGTTGCATAGTTGATGGATATTATTTCTGTGTGGTTGGTAGGCACTGGTTTTTTGCAAGATTGTGATATGTGCTGCATGTAAGTCATAAGCTTGTTTCATCATGCTGAGTCCTCACCTTTCTGTAACTGATACCTCCAAAAACAGGAAAAAATTCAAATTAGAAGATCATGAACACCAACTCTAGATACAAGAGCAGAAGTATGTAAATACATATATGTTTATCTTTATTTCATTAAATCATTAAAATGTCACTTTTTTTATACTTGTTAACATTTTTTGTTTTACGCCTAACTTTATTTCTGACACCTGGGGTCTTGAGACAAAGCTATTGACCTAATTTGGGTTGCGGCTCAAAAGGTTGAGAAACACTAATATATGCATTTACTGGTTTCCACACACAGTTCTAGCTGTATTACTGCCTAACCTTAAGCACTGACAACCAAACATTCAATTAGATATAGCACTCTGGTAAAGTTTCGATGGGATTAAAGATGAATGATGGTTTAAACTCTTATCATTCATTTTATTTTTGATTATCAATTATACTAGTTGAACACCCTTAATACAACTTGTGTACCCCCACTGCCCCTCTCCACACACACACACACACACACACACACACACACACACACACACACACATACACAATATAAGAAAATATGGAACTCCTACCACAGATCTCAATGCACACTGTTATAAGAGAAGTTAATACAGAGAAAACTTATAACACTGAACATGAAAAAAAGAGTTCACTCTAGAACAGGCCACAAAGGCTCAGAGGGTGAGTAGAGGTACAGCTCTACTCTTTCTTTAATCTTGGCACTATATGGGGGTGGGTGGTCAACACCACGCCCCAGCTGCTTTAACCCTGAGAAAAATCTGGTACCCATTGCATAGGAGGCTGGGTGGGCCACTAGGGCTGGTCTGGGTGGGTGTGAAAAACCTCGCCTCCATCCCCCCCCCACCCACCGGGATTCGAACCCCGAAACGTCCAGATCATAACAAGTCACTGGAAAATATATAGGGTGTAAGTCTCCAAACACAGAATGTAAAAAGGTTAACTATTATGAATATTTAGAGGATGTCAGAGAAAGGGAAAAAGACACATTTGGTTCCTCCTCTTGATTTTCTAACAGAAGTGCTGCAATGTTGCGGTATATCTGTGTGGATTACTTCAGCACCATGTGCAATGAAACAATTTCCTTGCATTGTTCGGCTACTAGTCTTGGATGCTATTTCAAAATAACTGTTTGGTTTTAGAAGTGTTGTGATATAGGGTCTTTCTTGGAACTGCTTAGTGCAGATAAATCATTAATTAATTAAAATATTAACTTGGTAACCTGCACTGCTGAGCTGAGCTTTCATTGTTTATACAATAAAAACTCAGCACTGATGAAAAACAGAATCACAATCCTTGCATGGCAGTGCAGGTTATCAAATTAATATTTTAATTAATTAATTATTTATCTGCACTGTGCAGTGCAGATAAATATATGTATATGTATATATATATATATATACAAACAATAAAAGCTCTGCTGTCTTTTTATATATATATATATATATATATATATAAACAATAAACGCTATGCACTGATGAAAAATAAAATCACAATCCCTGCATGGCAGTGCAGGTTACCAAACGAATATATATATGTCAATTGCTGAAAATCTTGATTCTATTTATGCATGTTTGTGTGTAACATCAAACCAAGTCTAAACGGTACTTGTTTGTTATTTACATATATATAAATTTATAATTAATTAAATTCATTCTTTGGCTGTTCTGTCTCCTTATGTGAGTGCTGCACACATTGATCAGCTTCTGAGTGCTCCCTGATTGCAGTGTATGTGTTACTAAGAAAAGATTGTTTAGATCTAAGGGTAGCAAGTGTAGCAACCATATCACCTAATCATGTGTACTCATTTAAGATCTAAGAGCAGCAGGCATAGAAACCTTATCCCTTATCATGCCGACTGTCAAGATCTAGGGACAGCATATGTAGCAACCATTCCCAATCATTATCATGCAAACTGTTACTATCTAGGGACAGCAGGTGTAACAAACTTAGTCACTATCATGCAGATTGTTAAAATCTAGGGGCAGCATGTTTAACATCCATACCCCTTATCACACACAGTTCTGCTAGAAGTCTATTGATACTCTGATTCTACGATGAAATTTAAGCAACAAGAAATCAGATTATGTGCAGATGGAGTTCAACAGGATATAAGGCTCAGAACTTTACCATTCACCGTGAGAGGCACAGTAAAACTTTCTGATCCAGCTACATTCTGTGCCACACATGTATAGTTGCCACTGTGACTTGATGTAATATGTTCAATGATGAGTGACGTGGAGTACTCATCAAGCCGTCGGGTTGAAGCTCCCAAGCTTTGTTCATTCAGAGGCTGTCCATTTCGTTCCCATCGAAATGTTACAGGAAGATCACCTTCTAGGATGTGGCAAGAGATAACGGCCCGCATGCCCTCACGCAGCAAGTTCGTCATTGGTTGGATGGGAAGAATTTTGGGGGGTACTGGAATACAAATTTTCAGCACTCACTATCTGTGAAGTTGCTAATGTGGAGGGTATTTCATTTGGACCATTCAGAGCATTTTGAGAAAAGAATCTAAATGTACATCACATTGCAACTAAATTCATGTACCACACCTGCTTACTCTGCTTCGTGTTTATGCAAATTTCTGGCTACAAACAAAATGACTATTGTTTCACACCCTCCATACTCACCAGATTTAAGCACTGGGTGACTTATTTCTTTTCCCAGAATACAAGATGGCATTCAAGCAAAGTATATTTAATGAAATATCCATGATTCATACAAAATCGTAGGACCAGTTCAAAGGATACATTTTGTTAAATGCCTCAAATGGGACAGAGTTACCTGGCCCAATGTATAAAGTTTCAAGTTACTTGGAAGAGGAAAACACTGATTAGAAGGCAACTGTTGTTGCTGTTATGAAGACATAAGCTCAGTCTGGAAACTGACTGTACCATGTACTGAGAAAATGACTGTGATCTGACTCATATCTTCTTTATAACCAATTTAGAGTTGTGAAATTTGCAGAGAATGTGAGCAATACTTTGCACTGTACGAACACATAACAGTTGGTGAAGAAACAAGAAATAAATATGTAAATTGATAATAACAGAATATGATGATATAGACATGTTGTAGGAGCAAACAAAGATAAAATTCCCAGGAAAGGTTTGTAACATGAAGTGAAACAAAACCCCTGGTGGAAGATGATGATCATGATGGGAACAAAGGTTAAGAAAAATGTCACACAGAACAAAGAAAGGACATGGAATTAAACTGATGAGGGACAGCTTGGTTCCTGGAAAACTCATATTTATGATGATGATGATGATGATGACGGTGGTGGTGGTGGTGGTGGTGGTGGTGGTGATGATGATGATGATGGTGGTGGTGGTGGTGGTGATGATGATGATGATGATGGTGGTGGTGGTGGTGGTGGTGATGATGATGATGATGATGATGGTGGTGGTGGTGGTGGTGGTGGTGGTGATGATGGTGGTGGTGGTGGTGGTGGTGGTGGTGGTGGTGGTGGTGGAAAAGGAGGAGCAAAAACAATGAATAAATTTCACTCATTTTACTCTGTGCTGTAATGTGTAGTGAAAAGTTCATAACAGGATTATTGGTGAAACTATTTTGTGTGGACACAGCCATGAACATAAGCACACAAGCACAGAATCTAAGGCTGACTGACCTATAACTTGGACCTCAACATCTCTCCTTGCTGTGTGCTTCTGGCGGTTCTGTGCTTGGCATGTGTATGTCCCTGCATCTTCCTGACGTTGAGCATGTTCTATAACTAAAGTTCCATTGGGGTAAACACGTTGTCGACGAGTCATTGGCAATACAGTGCCATCTGAAATAGATATGGATTTGTAAGACTTTCTGCTGATCTTGTTCCCAACAACAATCAAAACCACAGAGTCTCACCTCTTTCCCATATAATGGACTCGATAGGATGGCCTGCCACTGGACACTTTATGACCAGATCACTTCCAGCCACTGCAATGATCTTTGGCATCACACGGATGTATGGCAAACCTGAAAACATCTGAATGCACTACAGTCATTCTAGACTTGAGCAGATTAACTCAGAACATACATACCCAGTGTTAGGCAAAGCAACAGATACACAGATATGTCCTTACAGTTATTAAGTTTTGTTTTTGAATATCTGTACCAGACATTCTGAAGATTAAGGATTTAACTAATTTCCCTTAAGTAAATAGAAAACTGCTGAAGTAATACACTCAGAAATCAAGTTCACATTCATTCCATGGGATTTGTTTTCAATCATCTTTTAGTATTTTGACAAAAACATGATCTCCAAATTGGATCAATTCTGCGTTCATGCATAAAGGTGGTGGAGGATCTATTCATCTCGGTTAAAAGGGGCCAATTTCAACCACTGGACCACTGAGTGCCTCCTCACATTTTCATATCAGAGTTGGATAATACACTTTATACAAAGATGTGTTCTGTCTGAAATACTAGGGTAAAATGAGCCCAAAAACCCAGCAGCAATAAATTTCATTATGTCAAACAATCCTGTGCATCAGACAGACAGGGATCTCTGCACCTAGATGAGATATCTCTCACTTTACAGTGCAACTATCTGCTACTCTGACCTCCACATACACACATGATGTGTATCTCACAATGCGACAAGTTCTTGGTCAGATTTGTGCATCTGTATGTGACTTATCTCTCAGACTAGAATGTCACTAGCTGCTGGTCATAACTCTGCATCTAGACATGATATAAATATAAAACACTACAATGCAACTACCTGCTGGGCATATTCAGAATCAACCCACATCTCACATAACTGTAGGAATAGACTTCATATACTTTCAACATTTTACAGAAATCATATTTTCCCTGGAACATCATGAGTAGGATTATCGTAGTTTCTGTACATGTAATTTTATTGCACAGTACTTTCCAGAAGGACAGAAAATTTCAGCTTCCACTAACAAACGTTTTGCCGTAATCGCTTTGAATCACGATGCCAAGAGAGAAAAGGTGCATTGTGAATGCAAATGCAAAATTCTCTAAGAATGGAAAAGGCCCAAGACGGAAAAATCTTTAATGTTTATTGAAGAGTTACTACACATTAACCCTCTCAAGAATGACATTCATATAAATTACAAATAAAAATTAACTTCCTTCCACATATAAAAATAGTCTTGTTCCAACAGAAAGATGAGGCAGCTAATGTTGTGTACAGAAATAATCTATTTATTGTGACAGTCATACGATGCACATAAACACATCATGTGGCAAAATGCAGAATTTCTTAAAATACTGTGGGTGGTAAAGATAGTTACCATTGGGCTTTAGAAGGTTAACGCATGCAGCAGAAACACATATATGGCCAAAGGCAAAGATCAGCTCAATAAAAGCTGCTGATAAGACACTTGTAAGAAGTAAAGGTTAACACATGCAGAAGAAATACATACAGTATATGGATCAAGGGAAATTACACCAGAATAAAGACATGATACAACACTTGTAAGAAGTAGAGAAGGAAGTAGTAGTAGAGGGCAAATATGAAATGAAAAAGTCATACAGAAAATATCAACAATGGCCTTGCATGATAAACTAATAAATACCTAAGATAAAATGAGCATAGTTTAAGAATAAATGAAACAGAAACTTAGAGAAGATTTTGAACACGAAAATGAAGGAAAATATCTCAGAGGAAGACTAAGGTCACGATATTGTCGGGGGGGTGGGGGCAATACGGGAAGAGAATGAGGAGAGATTCTGGGAAAAACAGACAGTCGAAAAGGTCTGGTTGCTATACACCCTGTGCAAAGTGGAGACAGACATCGAGAAGGACCCACAAAGTGGAAACATGGAAGGAAACAGACAGACAGACACAGCAGGAGAGGCTTGGTTGCAAGGTAACCCACTAAAGGTGGACACATAAGGAAGAAGAAAGAGATAGATGGACAGTCTTGGTTGCAAGGTAACCCTCAAATGGTAGATATAAACAAGGAAGAAGAGAGAGTTTGATAACTAGATAACCTGTATCGAGTGGGGGGGGGGGGGGGGGGGGGGGGAAAAAAAGGAAAAAAAAAGAAAGAGAGAAGAAAGGGGGGGGGAAGGGAAACCAAAAAAAGTGAAAAAAAAAAAGGGAAAAGGGGGGGGGGGGAAAAAAAAAAAAACGGTAAGGGGGGGGGGGGGGGGGGCAGAGGAGAAAAAGGATCATCATCATCACCACCACCACCATCATCATCATCACCATCAGAGAAAAACTTGTTTACCATCATCAGAATATTATTGACACTGATGTTAGTCACATTTAACAAGGCAACAAGTTTCAAACAATCATGACCATTTATGGCGCTGAACAGTAACATAAAATGTAAAAACATTACAATTGCATTAAAATATGTCTTAAACAGCAGAGTAAGATCCCAGTCTTACAGTTTATGTCACAAATGTTGTTTGTCATTCTGTCACTACTAACAAGGACCGTGAACTTGTGAGATATCAGATTCTGCCATGGTGTTAATGAGATCTGTACTCTTCTGGAATTTTACACAGCATAGATTGGTAGTCTATTACCGACTTAGGGGACAACCTATCAGTCCCATCTACAAGGGTCAAGCAGTTTTGTAAGTTGGTAATAAACTAATGTTGCCTTATTATATAGTATGACTAATTAACATCTACATCAGTAGAGTTCTGCTGACAGTAAAAAAGTGCACCTTTTTAGTCTTATGGAACACAGTAGGGTACATTACACTAAATTAATCATCATAAACATTATTTTTATTATTAAAAATGTAAAATATATACTGATTCTTTTAGTATAGTGATGTGGCAGGATGAGCCACATGAAAAATGCTGACGTGATGATATTGCAGTTTTTCTGGTGTGAAAAAATTTTTGACAACAGTGGAAGGCAGTACAAGTCCTCAGGATTTTATGATAGGTGCTGGGACCACACAGGAACATAAGTTTGTTCTGATGTTCTTCTGACATCAGAACAAACACTGGAAGAAAACTTACGATTCTACATGTAATAACCTCAAGTGTAACACCTGAGTAGGGGACAGTGTTACAGCCAGGGAACCTTACAATTGTGACATTTCATTGTATGCCTTGGGTACGAGTCACTCACCATAAACATTAATGCGAGCACTATGAGAGACTTGTGCTACAGAGTTCCGAGCAGTACACGTGTACTCCCCACCATCCTCTTCTTTTAGGTTTGAGATATTAACATGGCTAATAACGTCATCATGTACAGTCACATACTGACCCACAAGGAACCTGCACAAGAAATAAATGGATGTTGTCCAGTATGTGATGCTACAGGACCCCATCTACCAGACTGCATACTGTCATATATCAGGAAACTGTATTATTAATATCCTCTGTCATGAGAACCTTACATTTTAAAACACATACATGTGGGAAATGCAATGCCTGTGGTACAGACCCACCTAGTACTGTCTGGTACAGGAAATCCATCTAAAGTCCAAACAAATTGTGGTGGGGGGTTGCCAGTAGCAACACACTTGAGAGAGACAGCAGGGCCTGGCTGTAGAGTCTGCTCAGTGAACCAGTACAGCAGTTCTGGACTGGCATCTGGAACAAGGCAACAATCCTCCTATCTCTTTTAGTGTTCTAATTCTTTATGGTATTTTAGAATTCCAACACATATTCCAGTATCTTTTTTTTACCCTTTAAATGTGTTTTGTCAATACTTCTACAAAGATACATTATACAAATCATGACTGCTTCCATCCAAAACTATTAGAGCATCTTTATTCATATAAATGTCCAATCACGATGAAACCTTCTCAGGTAACAAGATAAAAGCCTGAAGTGCAGAGATTACTTGTCTTCACCTTCAGGAACAGAAGAAATAGGTGACACAAGATGGCATCTGTAACTGTGTCCTCATTGGTAAAGGCACTGTTAGACCACCAGCTCTACTGCAGAATTAGTTTCACTACTGATAGAGACATATTATCTCAAGGACTCCACTCCATGGAGCCAATTAACAACTTGGACATGTTTAGACACAATGGAGCTAGATACCTTCTTGGTATTATACTCAATAAAACACAATGAACACTTGATTCTCATGTATAAAGTTACTTGATAATAATGTCTGTGTGCTTAACCTGCTTACCTCCAAGCTGCAGTTCGGCTGTGGCTTGCACCATCTCCCATTCATTGCTTATGAAACACTGATACATTCCATGGTCCTCTTTCTGCAGTGGTCGAATTATGAGCTTTTCAGGAGATGAGGTAATTTCAAACCGGTTATCACGTACAATAGGTTTTGCATTGCGATACCATGAAATGCGGGTAAGAGGATGTCCTCCAGTGATGCACTGGAACACTGCTTCCTTTCCAACATCTACAACCTGTGTCTGTGGTTGCACATGAGCTGACAATGGCGCTGCCAATGTAACAAAGGACAAACTGTATGCACAGTGACATAAATAGAGTTAGGACATTGCTCTCATTACAGTAACTCAGCTATGGATGGGTGATCTGGAGTTTGAATCCTGGTAGAGGCAAGAGATTTTCTCTTCTCCAAAACATCCAGACCAGCTTGTGGCCCACCCAAGTTCCAGTTCAGTGGTTATTTGGGCTCTTTTCATGGGAGTAAAATGGCTGGGGCATGAAGCCATTGGCCTCCACTTAGTGCTGAGGTTAAGAATGAGTACAGCTTACTGCCAGGCCTTCACAGCATGTACAGAGACGATTTTCCGTTTAAATTTGACTTTACAATAACAGAAGCTGCAGGCAAATATGTCAGCTATGTGGTATCAAAATACATTTAAGAATATTCTTCATTCTACCTGTGGCATGTAAATTTAGATATTCTTTAATTTTAAGAATATCTGGAATCTGTACAAGCAGGATTCATACAAATGCTCCGTTAATATAACGACACACTTCAATTTTTAAGCAATGGCAACATAATGCACATTAATCAAGGCTTTTTTTTTGGTTTTGTATATCTCTAAACCCATGTCTTGGCATCACCGTGCCAAATGTGTGTTTTTTTTAAAACACGTACCAAATATCGTGGTTGCATCAGTAACATCTTGTTGTATATTTAAGAGGTCCTTGTTCCAAATCTCATCCATGATTCTGGCTACATTATGGCTTTTCATGTTTTTTCAGGCCCTCCATGCAAATGACAAGACAGTATTTTGTATTACGCCATAATTGCATCTTTTCACATTGCAAATTCATCATTCACTAATCATCCTACCATTCACCACTATACATTGTCAGCTACATACACTGTCATTAAATGAACAAGAATAATAAATTCATAAATTTTCCCTCTACATCCTCAGTTTCAGCACCATGTTGTCTCCCTGAATAGGTAACACTGTCCTTGTAGTGGACCTCAATTTTATACAGTGTATAAATGACAAAGAATGACTAAGAACTATGTCATAAAGGCTTGCAGGTGACAGAAGTAACACTCCAACCATTCCAGTCCTTGGACCTAGATAAATGTGAGTGGTCTGCTTAACGCTCCAACCTCTGAGCTGCTCTGTACACAGTAAAAAAAAAAAAATTCTTTTCCCTGTCCAGAATCCAACCCTGGCTTTCTATCCTTTAGCCAGTCATAGTAATGAATGTAATATTTTGGTTCACAATGCATGGAATTTCTGTTCCATGTAACACATTAAATTCTGTGTTGGGTAAATGCAACTCTTTGTGAATCATACATGTTCATATAGAACTGTTACCATATTTTGTGTCATGAGACATTTGTTCTGTGATATTCAAAGCACAAAGAAATTGGTTTTTGTGTGCCTTCTGTCAACCACCCACTCATATTCATCCAGGTTATGACACCATACTGTAGCTTGGTAAGTCATTACCAACATGTTAGAGGACCATACTGCCTCCATTTACACCTTTACAAGCTGCCATAAAAATCTAAAATCTTAGGGAGGCCTCCTTTTTGTTTTTTCCTCAAAAAGGAAAGTAAAAATTATATACCTGTAACTGTGAGAATGACCTGGACTGTCTCCTCTCCTGCTGAGTTGTTGACCCAGCACAGATACTTGCCCATGTCTTCAAGCCGCACTTTGCTAATGCGTAGAAGCCCAGCAGCCAGTATTGACACCCTTTCTCCAACACTGATTGGTGAAAGCTGCTCTCTGTCTTCACGGAACCACCTGGCACACAGCAGCATACTCCCCAGGTAGCAAAACTTATATGATGGTGGCAGACATATGGTTCAGATGGATTATTGAAATACAAATGAAGGATACAGTCAAAAGCAACATTTTAACGTTATACAGTAATTTGCTATATGTTTTGGTTCATCAGAACCATCATCAGGTACCTTTATTACAAAAGTTTAAAAAGCATAAGTATATTTGAAATACATAGTTTTTCTGTTAGTGAGATCTCACTAATTTATGAGCACTTATTAAAATAATAATTATGTGTGATATTTTTAGCCTAATATAAAACCCAATTTCTTATGTGTGTAAAGACTCTTCATGTTTGTATTTCAATTCAAATAAACTTGTCTACTCAAGTAAAATCAATACTCTATGTTTGGTTTTGTTCATTGTGTTTTATTGTTTTGCAACTCCTGCTAGTATTTTCTGAATATAATTCCATAAGATACACTTCTACTTAAAAGCAGTTGCATGTTTCACAAGTTGATTTATAAGGTTTCACTTTCTGTGTTTTGGTTAAGTGTGTACTATTAATTTTGTTTCCATGTCTTTGAGTCCTGAAGTAATGGAAACAGAAGCACACCAGTGAATGTAAATTAATACACACTTAACCAAAACAGAAAGAGTAAAACCTAATAAATCTACTTTGTTAAAAAAACAACTGGTTTTTTAAGACAAATTATATCTTATGGAATTATGTTCACAAAATATAAGCAAGAGCCAAAAACTAATAAAAATAAAAAAAGTAATAAACAGAACAGAATATTGAGTACTGGTTTTACTTGAGTCAGCATATTCGTTTGGATTGAAATACAAACATGAAGGGACATTACACACACACACACACACACACACACACACACAAATGGACTTTATATTAGGCTACAAACATGATACATATTTATTGTTTCAATAAGTACTCATAAATTTGTGAGATCTCACGAACAGAAAAACTGCATGTTGAAAGTATACTTATGTTTTTTAAACTTTTGTAACAAACGTGCCTGATGATGGTTTTGATGAACAGAAACATGTAGCACATTGTTGTATGGCATTAAAATATTGTGTTTGACAGTATAATTCCTTTGTATTTTCAGTTATATTAAACACAACGGGATGAATCTGAATAAAATCAATTGGATTAATTAGGGCAAAGTGTTCAAAATGCCTCAGTATTTTGAAATAAAATAAGTACAACTAAAGTTCACCTTTTATTTGAATCCCCAATCTTTCCACATCCCATTCATATTAAAAAATCCCTCAAGCCTATGCCTCTAGCAATAATCAGAAACAGGTCTCTACATGCAAACACTTCTCTGAATCTGAAATTGTATGAGGCCCCTACAGAAGAGTGGACACACATGCAGTACTGCACAAAGTGAATGAAATAAAGATCTGGTTCGAGATGAACAGAAATTCAAACCACAGAAATGATGCTGCTAGAAGTGTATAAAAAAGCCCATATATAACAAATTAAAATAATTATAAACATATAATGACATATTTATTCACTATACACAAAAGTTAAAAAAGATTAGTAACGTATGGAGCACAAATGCAGGCATGAACTAAAGCAAATTCCAGTACACTAAATGGCAGCAGAGAAGAAATTTCTGTGGAGCACAGAGGTAACAACAAGAAATAGGTGAATAACAAACAAGGAATTAAAGACAATTTACAGAAAGAGGGTTTGGGAATAAATTAACAAGTAGGAGAATATGACAAAAGAAATATTTTAAGAATAAAGACAAAATCCAAAAGCAGGTTTTGAATCTGAAACTGTAAGGAAAATGCCTGGAAGAAACACCAAGAAGAAGATGGTAGACAGACGGGTGAGGAAGCTCATTTACTACATAACAAATGTAAAGTGGAAACGCATAAGGAAGAAGTGGGGTAGAGTGAAATATTTGCTTACTAGACAACTCACATAAAGTGAAAATGTGTATAAGAAAAAAGAAGAAGGGAAGAGATTATTACATGAAAAAATGGCTAATCCATTTTAGCAGAAAGTAAAGTAATGAAGTTGCAAAACCTGGTTTCCAGTATAAACCAAAAGGATGTGGGCATACACAACAGGTCAGAAGACAGATATGAAGCAGAACAGCAAGCATAAGCCTAAATTTCGAAGGGTTAAAACAAAAAAAGCAGAAAGATCATACAGGAAAAATGGATGAATCTAGGATAATTCTATTATCTTAGAGGAATGAGAAACACTGACAAATATGAGTTAAAATTTGCAGAAAACACAGGGCACACTGTTACATTCTGAAGTAAAGAAGAAGTATGGGTATGGAAAGCGACTTGATTCCCAAGATCCACTGTGAAATTCTCCATTGCCTTTGCATCACGTGTGTGTCTGACACAATTGAAGTGACATATGGTCACAGCCATACACACCTGCCCTTGAATCTTGACACACTAGAAAACAAGAAGGGTTACAAGCCTAGAACTAATACAGTAAGAGATGTGAAAGGGTGATCTGGTTACAGACTCTCACAGTATTTTGGCTAAGTGGAGGGATCATTTCTCTTGGCTATTGAATGCACATACAATCAATGATGTTAGGCAGACTGAAATACATATGACAGAGCCACTAGTATCAGAGCCCCGTGCCTTGGAGTTTGATTGGCTATTGAAAAGCCAATGACACATAGTGCTAAAGAAAGAAAGAAAAAGAAAGAAAGAAAAAAGAAAACATGGTAGGTATGTTGAAAAGGTAAAAATCAAAACAAAAGTAATGTGGCAGTTCATAAATAAAGAAGCTGGAAATTTCCCTGCATATGATCAAAAAATATAATTAAAAACAGAAACAGGCACAATAAAAAATCTGCAAAAGTTTATGGGGATGTTAACTCCCTTCTCGTAGAATTTGTAGACGAAATGATACAACAGAATAACTGCCATATAAACACTCAAATACTATTAAAAAAAGATAGATTATTGTCCTACTTCTATATTTGTGGTACCAATAACCAACAATGAAGTAGAATGTGTTACAAAAAAATTTAGAAGGTAACTTTTCAGCAGGATATGACAAAATACCAGAATATGTAGTAACACAGTGCGCGAGGTTGACAAGAGGGCCCTCAGCACATATTTATAACATTTCTTTCAAATCAGGTATATTTCTGGGAGAGTTTAAAATAGTAAGAGTAAAACCCTTGTATAAAAAAAGAGATATTCACAATGTAAAAAATTATAGTTATCAGTTCTATCAGTCTTCTCTAAAATATTGGAAAAGTTGATGTATAATAGGTTAACAATGTTTTTAAATAAACACAATATTTTGACAGAGGCTTAAAATGGCTTTAGGGAAAACAATCTAACATTACACCAATTGAGTCCTTTGCTGAGTGAATACAATACCAGAAGCCCTGGATAGTGGGCTACAGGTAAATGGCATATTTTTTTACTTAACCAAGGCATATGATGTTTTAAACAATGACATATTGTTGGATAAACTGAATTTTTATGGTGTGAGAGGAAATATAAACTCATGGTTTATATCCTACCTGACAGATCGAAGGCAGCTTTTGAAATAAAGCAAACTAATCACATAAATTCCAGACAGTATAATTATTTTTCCTCTTACAAGTTACTAAAACATGGTGTGCCCCAGGGCTCAGTACTTCGACCTCTTCTGTTTTTAATATATATAAATGACCTTCCTTTAAATGTGAAGGAGGCAGAGTTGGTTTTGTTTGTGGACGATACTAACTTATTAATCATCAAGGGAGATGAAAATGGTTCACCGGATTTTGTAAATGAGGTTATGAAGAAGTTAGAATATTGGTTTCATAACAATAACCTTATAATAAATGTTGGAAAAACAGTAGCAATGTCACTTTTAGAAATATGGATATTGCTCACAAATCAGCATAAAAATTTCTTGGTATTTGTATTACAGAAAATTTGAAATGGAATGCTCATGCACAATCATTAAGTTTAAAATTGAGCAAGTATCCGATCTTATTAAACAAATTAAAGAAATTAAGGTTCTTTATGATAAGAAGTATTTATCACTCTAAATTTCATTCACTATTAAGATGTGGTATAATTTTTGGAAAGGCAGGTAATGAAACCCATATTAGTTACAGAGGGTTATTCAGTTAATGTATGGTGTTGGTAATGGTACATCCTGTAGACGACTATTTAAGGTTTTGATGTATGGTTGACCGTGCATCGTAGTTCAATGTGGATAAAGAGACCAACTAGATGTCACTTTTAGTATTATGTTTATTTCTCCTTTATAGGTTGCTCAACATGTTTCGGGCCA
>Ga0123355_10009354_pt1 | contig 14883 bp, 5 predicted proteins | sample TergutEmb28metaG_3_FD_89872 | JGI IMG/M metagenome (GOLD analysis project Ga0123355, IMG submission 89872) | Embiratermes neotenicus P1 segment gut microbial communities from Petit-Saut dam, French Guiana - Emb289 P1 | ecosystem: Host-associated > Arthropoda: Insects > Digestive system > Gut ...
TAGCCTCTCTCGGTAGTTGTCCATGAACTTGAGAATCATTTCAGGTGTAATGGCAGCAACTTCCTGTCGTATCGCCTCCTTCAGAGCTTCCAAAGTTTGTCCTGTTTGTCTAAAGTTTGATACGCAATGGTAAATCGTTTTCTTATCAGGAACAGCCTCCCGTCGACCAAGCGCAAAGCGGCTGCGAAATGCACGCTGTGTTGCTACCGGCGACCCGCCATTTTTTATAAACTCCTCAACAACAAAGGCTCGATGTTCTCCCAACCATACTATCGTATACATTAAAAACGGCATGTATACTGCTGTTCGACGACGCGTCCTCCAATATTGTACATGCTTCTACTCGAAGCTACGCTCCTCCCAAATTGTGGTGTTCTTTCTGCCGCATACTGTACATTCATAATATTTATTTCAGAGTTTTAAACATAATAATATTATAACACTTATGTCAGTTTTGGGGACCGCGGTAGCACAGTGGTTAAGGTGCTGTGCTACAAATCGGAAGGTCTCTGGTTCAATTCCAGATGGTGTCATTGGAATTTTTCATTGACATAATCCTTCCGATCACACTATGGCTTTGGGGTCGATTCAGCCTCTAACAGAAATGAGAACCAGGAGTATTTCCTGAGGGTAAAAAGCGGCCGGTGCGTAAAGCAGACAACCTTACCACCATCCTGGGTCATTGTCACGTAATCTGGGAACCTGAACTTCCTGGAACCCTCTGGGCACCTCGGGCCTGTAACGGGACTGATTTACCGTATGACAATTTTGGGTTGGGCTTGCAAAGTAACATATTGACTTCCTAAAGATTTACATTTTTCATTATGTTCATTTCACACCATTTTATTTGGGAGGGGGCAGTCCCTCCAGGATAGGAACCCCGTCGTAAAAAGCAGGGCTACCTGTATTAGCTTTGTCACGTGCATATGTCTGTCTGTCCAGGTAATGGATTTTCAAGCAGTTTGATAATTGAGAATTTTTCTAAAATCTATCGAGAAGATTGGAGTTTTATTAAAATCGGACAAGATTAACGAGTATTTAGCATGCACACTTATGTACATTTATGACAATATCTCACTCAGTTCTTTTTAGAATGAGAAATATTTCAGACAAAGTTGTGCAGAAACCCAAAACACATTTTATTTTCAATAACGTTTTCTCCCCCGAAAATCGTGCCTTTTATGAGATAATGTGGAAAAATATGGTACAGCCAGGTCACTGACGACAATACCATACGGCGCATGCGCTTTACTTGCCGGATAGCTAATGCAATAATACAGTAAAGCGCACAATATTTAATATTTCATGCTTTCCAGGGCAATAATGTTTACGCGAGAACGCCTCGATGTTAGGTTATATGTAAATTGCCTGTCTTAATTTTTGTATTTAAATGGCGATTCCTCCATTTGTCTCAATAGGAGTGTTGAGGATAATACTGTTTGTGATGTGACAGATTTACATGGTGCATCCAAAGAATTAGGCAGAAGTTCAAGTAAATTATACGTATACAGATCGTGGAAACGTATGCAGGTGTGAAAGTACCGTTAAAAGATCAATAACCCAACAATTTAATATATAAATTGGGCACTAAATGGGATGAATGGTCAAACTCATGCCCCGGCCGCATAACCCCGGAGACAAAGCCCTCCCCCCCCCCTTTTTAGGGCGATTTTGCCCCAGAGCCGTTCTAGTTACTGTCGGAAGGAGATAGACCTTCCGCGCATGCCGGGAATCAAACCTCCATTCCTCGGTCATTTATCCGGTAATTTGGTCACTATGGTGGCTATGCCATTCCCGCTCCTCTTTACAAAGTATCTGGGAAATTCGTACACTGTAGGGTGTTTAAAATACTAACCCGTGACTCAGGGCAGTCATCAAATATTCGTAAGGAAGATTCCTTACAAAATCAGCTGTCTAGTTCAGAGTTATAATAATTAAATTCGTCTAAGTTATAAACAATGGATTTACTTCCGTATATTGAAAATAATTCCCACAGTGGAAAATCTGCAAATATAATCCACTACGGTCTCATTACTTACTAATTAAATAAGATTAAATATTTTGAATTTTCTTCGAAAAGATGAAAAACAGTAAAGGTTAAAATTGCAAAAGATGTTTCTACTCCTATCTTCAGCTGAACTGTTTCAATAGAATCGTAGGTTTGACGTTAGGCAGACAACTAGACCAATGAGCCCGGTCTGTTCTAGAAATCAGCATAAGGCTTAATGTCGCTTATTTTCTCAATTCTATCCCAACAACCGTTATACATCTCATAGTTACAGAAGAGATAAGTACATTATTTTATTTACCAACGCTGTCGTTTGCTAAGATTACATAATGCCGGTTTTAGACAGAAGAAATTTGAGTGAGGAGCATTAGCTGCATGATCCTGACAGCAGAAAACTGCTGTACTCGAAGATAAACCTGCTTTAGTGCCGCACTGCAAAACATGTGCCGTTTATTCTACCAGTTCAGAACAAAATAGAAGCAACTAGTAATATCAAATTTTATATGGTGTTTTATTTTCCTACTTGACATAAGCCGCAACCGAACGCTCTGCCCGAAGCTCTGCTAGAGTTGAGCTTTACGCTGCGCCTCGGGGAGTTTTAACAGACGAAGACTAGAGGTAGACAAACGATAGCAGTGAAAATAACCTTTAGAAAGTCCAATAGGAACTCAATAGTGCGCCAGGCCGGCAATCATAGTTCAAGCAAGAAAAGAAATATCCTGTACACCGAAGAACTGAAAAGTGACACATAAAAGAAATCCATTCCACTTGCGTTACAACGTCTGTTAGAGCGCTGGGTGTATTCCCCATGCCCCTCGCATTGCCAAATATTCGGTAGCAGGAGGTGAGAGGGAAACGCAACCCACTAACACATGTCCAGGCAGCTCCCATAAGCCTGGTCCTGTTTACTCCATTGATAATATTTCCAATTAGTTCGCCATAGGAAATCGATGTAATCTGTCGTCCACAAGGTTGGACGGCGTTGAATTTTACATTACATAACATGAGCCCAAATCCAGATTGGGCCACTATGTTTTGGGCATTACCGCAAGGAGATATTTGGGAAACCACATATTAACATGGGATGTGTGGGTGCCCCATATTCTGGGGCATATTTGGCCGAGTTTGAGTGCAGCGCCACGTGTTTGTTAACCCCCTACAAGTCGCCGTACGATAAAGTAGGGTGTCAATGTTCACGAATACGATTTTAACAGACTGACACAAATCTGCGGTTATGCCGATGATATTTTGGTAATTGCAAGGAATGTTCCAGCTCTTGAAGCAACGTGTGCTGAGATAAACAGAGAAGCAGGTAGAGTGGGCCTGGTAATAAACCCCGACAAGACCAAATATATGAGATTTTCAGCGTCCCCATCCCAAAGATCAGTGAAAGGGGCAACCATAAACCGTGTAACTTATGAAGGAGTAGCCGAGTTCATACACTTGGGTACGTTAATCAGTAATGATAATAGCGTGGAAAAAGAAATACAAAGACGTATTTTGGCCGGCAATAGAACTTATTTTGCCGCTATAAGTCTCTTCAGGAGTCGACCTTTATCCAGAGCCACTAAAATTATATTATATAAGACACTAATAAGACCGGTAGTGTCGTGTGGAGCGGAAGCATGGATGTTGACGAAGAAAGAAGAACAAGCTCCGATAATTTTTGAAAGAAAAATATACAGTAGAATATATGGTCCTAAATATGAAAACGGGGAATGGAAAAGTCGGACGAATCGAGAATTAGAAGAGATGAGTAAAGGGGAAAATATATTAAAATGGACAAAAGGGCAAAGGATAAGCTAGTTAGGTCACCTAGAGAGAATGCAGGAAGATAGGATGCCCAAAAAGATCTTCACTCAAGAACTAGAAGGGATGAGAAGAAGGGGAAGACCCAGGAAAAGATGGAAAGAGGAAGTAGAAAGAGATCTTCAAGTGCTGGGAGTGAGAAGATGGAGAGAGTTGGTGGCAGATAAGAAAAAATGGAAGGATATTGTTCGACAGGCCAAAGCCCACAGTGGGCTGTAGTGCCAAGGGAAGAAGAAGAAGAAGAAGTCAGTGTTCATGCACAGCTAACCTTGGTCATTTGCCTGCAGAGGTACTCTAGGCAAGCAGGGATTATTAGGCGCGATGTCATGAACGATTGTATATTACATCGGTCGAACCTAACCATTAGAAATGGTTTATTGATACTTTCCCACACTATATAGTAGTCGGAGAAAATATTAGGTGTTATTGTAACATTCTCGCCTGGGGCGTTAACTCCAGCCTCTGTCTCTCGTGGTTACGTGCCTTCTCTTTCTACGAAAATGGTCGGTCCTTCCTTGTGTTGGTGGCGGTGTTTAAAACCAGTCCAGGACGAAAATTCTCAAGTATTGAAGTGTGTGTGGTACAATCTGTAATTTCGGGCGGTTATGTAAACAGAAAAAGGGCCATGCTTTGAGCAGACACGTCCACAAGTTACATGCATCCCTCTTTAGTCCTAGTTTTAGGGTGTACACAGGAAGCCGGAGGGTCTCCGATACCACAAACACCACAACACAGCCGTCGTGATTTGACGAGGAGGGACAGGTGTTATATGAAAGGCTACTGCGGTGTTCTACCGTTTAGACAAGAGCAATTTGTGGACAAGCTGTACGTGATGAGCTAGACACATCATTCAAATGGGTGCCTCGTGCCATAAGTTTGACATTTAAACTACATTAGTCCAGGTCAAGTGTGTTGTGGGGGCTATCGAGCTTGCAAACTTACCGATCAGGAATGTGGCCTTAGGTTAGTACGGAATCTTCGTTTTTAACTTCAAATTGTCCCATGGTCCAAGGGGCAATGCCGTCCGTTTCTTGACCTTGATGAGTGCACTCGTTGCGGATTTGTATAACTTGATGATTTCCGTCACTTCGGTGCCCTGTTTGTTACATTCAAGACGTACTGGCACGTGTATGCGATCGATTCGTGATGCAAGATGTGATGCCATCGGAGGAGGAAGATTTGCCCACGTGTCAGTAAGTTCAAGTTGCCGTAGCACCAGTGTTAGATGCTTTGCTGAGGAGGGACTTACCTATACTGGTTAATCCGCCGTAGAAAGAACGCAATTTAAATTTCCTCCGATCATGATATTCTGCTGTAATTGTAGGAGAAATTATGTAGGGTCGACGGTTGAAAAGCCTCCCTGTCCCTCGGCTGCGAACTTCCCGGTGGCGGGTATACGTTGATGAGGTCCTCGGGGTTTTACGAGGACACCGTGCTATTTCTAAAGGTAGTTTGTTAATATGTGGGCCGGGTAGCTTAGTCGGTATAGCAACCGACTACGGGCTGGAAGTTCCGTGATCGAATCCCAGTGGGGACGAGATTTTCCTCCCGTCCAGACCGGCCCTGGGGCCCACCCAGCCTCCTGTACAATAGAAACTGGGTTTTTCCTGGGGGTAGAGGTGGCCGGGGCGTGGGGCTACCCCTCCACCCCATCTAGTGTCGAGGTCCTAGAAAGAGTAGAGCTATACCTCTTCTCACCCTAAGGGCCTTCGTGGCCTATAAAAATGGTGAAACCTGCCTAGTTTGTTAATATGTGTGAGGTGTATATTCTCACATTTCGGAATCGCTGATTAGCTAGACCGACATTTGTCCACGCAGAGTACCGCTGGGCGAGGATAAACTCATCACGTGTTACGTCTTTTAAAAAGATGGTCTGTGTATCATGTTGGTAGATGAAGTCACTAAGCATGTGCATTCTACTGGCAGAGGACATTTCTTATTTTACGAGTCACGATTTTATACGTGCAACTCATTTTTCAGTTAGGGTGTTCCCATCACTGGCTTCGGGTCACTGAGTGTCCTTACCACTCTTCCTCCTCTGCTGCGGGGTCGCGGTCGCCTACATTTACTCTTTCTTTTTCCGGTACAACCGGTAGAGCATAATCTTCTAGTTTTTTTTTTTTTAGAACTCACTTAGAAACATGTTTTAAGAGAGTGGCTCATCCGGAGGCAGCATCGCCCATCTGGGTCCGTCGTCATAGGTCTTGTCATGTTAGGTCCTAGGGCCAGTGAACCCTATACCCTGGATGTCGTGTTTTGGCACATTCATGTTAGACACCCCCTCTTCTCTGCCGATGCAGATGTGTAGATCGTGGCTTTGTGCCGTCCATCCGTACTTGAGGGGTATTCAGTGCACGTTTCGCTCTCGTCCCAAATAATCGCACAATTTGGCTGGTGTGTTACTATGGTAAACCGCGACATTCCACCTGCAGATGCCGTCTCCACATTACCTAAATTAGACGTCACATCATCCGTTGTCTTCTGTACTGGACTCGTCATTTGACTCATGTACTACATCTAGAAGGGGTTAAGGCGCTGTGTTACAAATCGGAAGGTCGGTGGTTCGATCCCAGCTGGTGTCAGTGGCCCTGGGGTCGACTCAACCTCTAACATAAATGAGTACCAGGAGTATTTCCTGGGGGTAAAGGCGACCGGTGCGTAAGGCTGACAACCTACCACCATCCTGTGCCGTTGTCACGAAATCTGAGAGCCTTAACTTCCTGGAACCCTCTGGGCCTGTCCAGGTCTGTAATGTGACTGCTTTACCTTTACCTTACTACGTCTTGAAACTGCTTTGACTTTCCTGTAACCCCTTTCCAACCCTCGTAATTATGTACGCACGGCGTGGTTTTTCTTCGAGCTTGATGTGGGATCTGTTGAAGCAAGTGTCCTGTCCTATTGCAACCACGATATGTTGGCATTTGACCATCGTAAAGACCAGTGGTCTGTGTCCCGCAGTGGTCATTTACGTATAATGGAATGTGTTGTTTGAGAAAACAGCGCAACCCTGATGCCATGAAGCTCTGTAGCTGTACATGTGGGAAAATATTTCTTCGAGAAATATATGCTACTAGCCATACATACACAACTCATGTTTTAAAGCTTCAACAAGTAATTCCGGGGACATACGTAGGACGCATAACCATGCTTTTCACACTGAGTCGTGTTGTTGATAATTCACCATTTGAACGTTCCTTTTGAAATGCCTTCGAGTTGCTGTGGGTCGTTGAACTTTGGGTAAACCTATCCTTCAATACATCGTACTTGTAACATTTGGACTTCCTGTTCACCAAGATCCATGCTGATGCAGGGGATTAATCGTCTCCAAAATACACAAACATTATACTTGTATTCCCACATGGTCTACAAAAGGTGATATTAAAAAGCATCAAAACACTGTATGCGCCTATATCAGTCACAGTAAACGCATTCCTCAGAACGTAATTGCTCCTCTACACGCCCGTCTCCTGCGTTAGCTCGAACGCACCCGATTGTGCGTTAGGTTTACTGACAATCTTACACGGAATGGCCTGGAGTCGAACTCGGGCCTATGTGGTAAGACGCCGAAGACTAACCACCTGAGCCACGGCACGGTCGCTAAAAAGTAAGTAATATTAAATAAAAATGATAAAACATTGTCTGAATAGTGCCAGTTATTCGCCTAAAGCAGGTAAAGGTAAAGCAGTCCCGTTACAGGCCTGGAGTGGCCCAGAGGGTTCCAGGAAGTTAAGGTTCCCAGATTTCATGACAACGGCACAGGATGGTGGTAAGGTTGTCATCCTTACGCACCGGCCGCCTTTACCTCCAGGAAATGTTCTTGGTACTCATTTCTGTTAGAGGATAAGTCAACCCCAGGGCCATAGTACGATCGGAAGGATTTTATGTCAATGAAAAATTCCAATGACACCAGCTGGGATCGAACCAGCGACATTTCGATTTGTAGCACAGCACCTTAACCACTGTGCCACCGCGCCCTCCCCCCCCACCCCAAAAGCAGGTAGCAGAGTCAAATATACGAACATTACGTTTACAGAATTTCCCTCTTAGAGAGGATAATTTTAATGTTACCAAACAGTTACTGGTGTAAGAAACCGAGAATTGCCGAAACACGTTCAGAGAATCGTTTTCGAAATTGGTACTTCTAAAACTGCCTTGAAATTTAAGTGTCACTCTATGGAGCACAAAGCCTTGCCGCTACACTCTCCTTCGTCATTCCATAATCCATGCCTGTTGACGCAACTTTGAAAATCACTGCTAGAAGAATAGCATTATGAGGAAATACGCCTGGCACAAGCTAAAATGTGGGCCGGGTAGCTCAGTCGGTATATCGACTGACTACGGGCTGGACGGTCCGGAATCGAATCCCGGTGAGGACGAGATTTTCCGCCCATCCAGACCGGCCCTGGGGCCCACCCAGTCTCCTGTACAATGGGTACCGGGTCTTTCGTGGGTGTAAAGTGCGGCCGGGACGTGCTGCTGACCTCTCACCCCCTTCTAGTGCCGCGGTCATGGAAGAGTAGAGCTATACGTCTACCCACCCTCTGGGCCACACCGGGCCTGTAACGGGATCAGTTTACTTTTTTTTTTACAAGCTAGAATAACCAAATACACCTAGTCACTGCAGCTGGTGTACCTTTAGTCTTAATACTACTGCTGCCATACTACTACTGCCACTACAACAACTATCACTACTACAATTACCAGGATCAGGACGGAACTGCAGTTCCGTCCTGATCCTGGTCGCAAGCTGGCAGCAAACCTGTATGACATATACCATTGCTGTGTGTACAGTGAAAAACTCCTGATGATGGACAGGGGAATTGCCCGAAACATGTAGAATTTTATTCCAAAAATAAATTTGAGAATTAGTGCATCTAGTTGGTTTTATTATAAGAATTTATCATGATGCACGGTCACATGAACGTTAAACCCACTTTATTGAAGAATTTTGCTTAATATGTCGGTTTAGCCAAAAGCCATCATCAGGCAACCTAAGTATACGTATGTTGTTTTATAGTAATTTGATTTGGCGCTGCGTCATTCGTTAATCGGTGCCCGACGTTTCGAGACTTAGTGATGATCTCAAAACTTCGAGGACCAGTGATGCAGTGATGCAGCGCCATGGTCGCATAATACTGGAGACCTCAATTGTACCGCTGCGAAAACTTAACACTCTCAATATCACTTTACATGTCATAGGCAGGCACAAATTCACGCGTACTCTAAAAAGAAACTTACATGATTGTCCAGTGATGCTAACGCCAAGTATATGTCGAGTAATCAAACTAGTCTTTGAGGGTTTCTTTCTCTCTCCTTCAAACAAAGCCATCAGACACCCAGGCTCTGTGGTTTTGGACCATCGATCAGAAAGACTGTTGTCTTCTGGACAATGGGCCCATTCATCAAGTCAGTACCTAATGGTGAATAATTGTTTGCCGTCAGTTCAGACGTCCCTATCAGCCCGTCGCTCAACCAGCTTCTGTTCCTTCATTTATTCTATCGACTTCTTGAGTTTTACTTACAGAACTCCGTAAAGCGTTTAGTCAAAGTAGCCTCCTTTGTGGTCTCTGATAAAAAAAAAAGCCCTGAGAGAGACAACTATTGATACAGACATACGTAGACCTCTTCAAAGTTTGTTGGGAATATTTCTAGGTATTCTAAGGACTGATAGATCATTTATTTGTTTTGTCTTTGAATAATTCTCCTTATCCCCTCCCCTTCAATTGATCATTTTCTCAGTCACTCAATCTGTGTATATATTAAGTCTGCCAGACCAGACTGTGTGGACGTACAGGAAGAAGAAGCTAAAAATAAACATTTAAAGAACAGGGGGGGGTTAAGGATCAGAAATGTGAGTGGACTCCATTCTTGTACTCTTAACACTACTACCCAACGAAACAAAAAAGAAAGAGATACAGCAATATGAACGTAACTGCCAGTGTAACCAACAGGCTACCCACACTATCAGTAACAACTACACTTTATATTGGCTCCTAAATGTTTTAGGTTACATTACCATCTTCCGGGAAAATACTTTTAATATTACACAGAAGTCTATATTCGTCTGTAAAAATGTAAATTAGGATACGTTTTAAATGTCTTTATTTTTTTACTGAATTTACAAAGATTCCACCTACGTGTAAGTGGAGTAACTGAATTAGAAACAACGCGTGAAGCTGACTAATACCAGTGTTAAAAGGTTTAAACCAGAATACTTTCATTAATACGCAAGAACGCTTTCTGTTGACTGGCTTCTGAACTCCTCTGTGTAAAAATACACGTCTTTGTACAAAAATAGCGTGATGTGCACATTTGTTTGTAGGTCTAACACCTTACGCGAATTCCTTCTCTGTGATTATATACATATAAACCAAGTTTGTTAAAGTGACTCACGTAATAGTACGTAGGATAATAAACAAAAACTGTCCTTTCAGTGGAGAAAGTGTTCTGTACAAGTATGCTAAATTTCAGGATATTCTATGTGTCATTTTGAGAAACAAACGCCATTTAAATGTGTGCCTGATTATCTAACATATTATTGCATTTTACTATTTCAAGATCCTGGAGCGATACTGTATAATTGCAACGAATCAAAAAATGCTGACTGCATAAAGTACATTTAAAGCAATCCCGTCACAGGCCTGGACAGGGAGAGGGTTCCAGGAAGTTAAGGTTCCCAGATTACGTGACAATGGCCCAGGATGGTGGTAAGGTTGTCAACCTTACGCACCGGTCGCCTTTACCCTTAGGAAATGCTCCTGGTACTCATTTCTGTTAGAGGCTGAGTCGACCCGCAGGGCCATAGTGCGATCAGATTACGTCAATGAAAAATTTCATGACACCATCTGGAATCGAACCAGCGACCTTCCGATTTGTAGCACAGCACCTTAAGGACTGCGCTACCGCGGTCCCCAGACCGCATCAGGGGAAGTAATATTATTATCAGAGGAGCAACAAATCATATTCTGAGAAGCACACAAATTGTGTGTACAGAAGGAGGCAGGTAGTCCTGAGAAGCATGTAGTGTAACTCCCAAACCAGTGGCACAACTGATCAACAACACATATGAAAATGGAGAGAAGTCCACGGATTTCACGGAAGTTGCAATTTTGCTTTAAAGAAGTAGCCAGAAGCTACAAGCAAGTGACCATCGAACTATCAGCCTCATCCCACACAAGTATCCTGCTGTAGTAAAGATATTAGTCAGGATACTTAGAAGATGGGTTGAAAAGAACAGTGAAGACGAACTTTGAGAAGATAATTTTGATTTAGATCAGAAAAAGCAACCAAGGATGCTACTGGGATGATAAGAATAGTATCAGAACGAAATTTGGACATAGATGAAGAATTGCGTGCTTGCTTCAAAGACTAGCAGAAGGCAGTTGACCGTGTAAAACGGACCAATTTAAAGCAAATCCTGAAGGAAAATTGTATTGTCTGACGCATTAGGATGACCTTATATTGAGAGTAAATGTAAAAGGTAAAGCAGTCCCATTACAGGCCTGGACAGGCCCAGAGCGTTCCAGGATGTTAAGGCTCCCAGATTTCGTGACAAAGGCACAGGATGGTGGTAGGTTGTTAGCAGCTGGGATCGAATCAGCGACCTTCCGATTTGTAGCACAGCACCTTAACCACTGTGCTACCGCGGTCCCCCTGTACTGAGAGTACTTGATTATATTATGCCTATTTCATTTGAGTATAACTTGTACTGTGTTTGTTTTAACTTGTAATGTGGTTGTTTTAACGTGTTTTGTAATGTGCGGGTGTAGGTGTTTTGGTAATATGTGTACTCGTATTTACTGTGTTTTGTATTGTTTGTACTGTGTTTTTTGTATTGTTCCCTTTACATACATTTATTCTTGCTTGTACTAGTGTAAGGTCTACTGCTACCGAGAGACAACTCAATTGCAGTTAGTAATAATAATAGTAATAAATTATCTGCACATTGTGCATGGATCATTGCGTTAAATCACGACTAGACAAAGGGGAGACAAGAAGAGTGAAGACTAGAAGAGGATTTGATGTATGTTTGTCCGTGCATCGTGGTATAAACGTAGAGAAGAAAACCAACTAGATGCTAATGAGTGCTTTATTGCACTTATAATCTGCTCGACATTTTTCGGGCACTTATATGCCCATCATCAGGAGCTCGAGACTATACTTGTGTTATTGCCGCATATGGTGTGTAATGCAGCAAGGCTGAAATGATTCAGCGAGTGTAAGGTAGCGTTAAGTACTTTTCATCCTTGCAGCATTACACATCATAAGCGGTAACAACACAAGTATAGTCTCGAGCTCCTGATGATGGGCACATAAGTGCCCGAAACATGTTGAGCAGATTATAAGTGCAATAAAGCACTCAGTAGCATCTAGTTGGTTTTCTTTTCTACACTAGAAGAGGAGTTAGACAATGATGTTGTTTGTCAACGATTCTATTCAATTTACACAGCGAGTACCTTACCAATAAAGCTCTTGAGGTATTTGACTACTTCAGTATAGAAGGACAAATAATTCGCATGCTGACATATGTTGATGGCCTTGTACTACTAGCCAAATATATTGACAGAACAATTGGCAATGAAGATGCTACGGAATTAAATAAACGTTGATGAGACTAAGGTAAAGAGAATCTCAAGGCAACCACGTCCAGCACAGATCATAACAAATCATAAGCAACCGGAAAGTGTGGACTACTTAAACTACTTGGGTACCATGAAGACAAATAATAATGACAAGGACTTGTGCAATTAAATCCAAGATTGCCACGACAAACGTTGCATTCAAAAAGAGGGATACTCTTCTCACCAGAAAATTGGACTTAAGTTTAAAGAAGAAACTAGTAATATGCTGTAATATAATGTTTTATAATGAACGTCAGCACAATCAATTTATTATTTTAGGTAATACCAGGCTACATGTTTCGACTAAAACTTAGTCATCCTCAGGCCTATATTAACAATTGTGTTACCAGATATTATGCACACTTTGGGATCCCATCGTGTTTACATCCACAGAATACATCTAGTTAAAACTTTTTTTAAAAGGGGTGTGCAGTGCGATTATAGGATTGAGGACTGAAAATTGTGTCTTAAAATGTATTTTACAGATTGTGTCTAAACATTTTTTTTAAATTTATATAAAACTCGTTCTTGACGGCGCTTTTTGGTTCATCGGTTTCAAATGTGTGTCTCGTTATCGTTGCTTCATATATATATATATATATATATATATATATTTTTTAATTCCTCCATATGTCCTTGTGGACTTCGTGGTCCTCCCTCCTGGGAATGGCAGAAGTGTAACCGACTTCTGAGGTTGGGACGCCCATGAGGCGCGGTTACGTTGTCGCGATGATGTGAGTGGTGATATAGGAGGATGTAGTGCCAGGAGGGCCCTTAAACCTAAATTCCACTAAACTACACAGACCATGGTCACCGCGGGAATCGTCCCCTTCAGGGAAAATTCCCATGGTAGAACCGGGAATCTAACCCGGGACCTCATGATTAGTAGTCAGAGACTCTGACCACTAGACCACGAGGCTGGTCGCTTCATATATAGTAATATGCTGCATTCGGAGGAAAGGCTGTTTATTGTGCTAAAACTTGGAAACTTAAAAAAAAAAATCACAAATACTTTGAAATTTTTGAAATGTAGCATTTTAGAAGGATGGAGAAGATCTTTTGGAATGATCGCGTGAAAAAAAGAAGTGACACCTAGAGTCAAGGAGGAAATGAATATCGTACATACAATAAAAAGGTAAAAGGTTAATTGGATTTGTAGCATCCGGTGCACGAAGTGGCTTCTGAAACACGATATTGAAGGAAAGGTGGAAGGAAGGATAAAAGTGACGGGAGGATGAGGAGGAAGGTGTAAGCAGTTATTGAGCGATGTTTAAAAAATGAGAGGATGTTTGAAGTTGAAAAAGAAAACACTATATTGCACTCTGTGGAAAATTCGCTTTGAACGAGGTTAAGGATCTGTCGTAAGACAGACTATATAGTGACGGTGATTCAGTGTAGAAGCATGGATTTTGACGGCTTTGGTGTCAACCAATAAAAAATCAGTCATTAATAAATCAAGAATATTATAACATAACTATGTAAACCAATGTAACTAACAGATAAATTACAAGTAAATATAAATTGACGTCATTTTATCGTGTTGTTATCTGACTCAATATACTTTTGATGTTGTACAGGGTAGTGTCAGACGTAACTGCCGGCTTTGTTTTGGGGTGTTATCTGACACATGCTGTACATTAGGTGATGATTTAACTGACATTTTTCTTTCATCTTGCTATTTTATCCGTAAGTTTCGTGTTATTTTTAGAGTATTATACAACAAATGCATTGCAAAATTTGCGGATACAGCCTTGTACTTCTCTAAAAATGTCCGTACAGAAGTAACACTAACAATAGAGCCTGTGTTGATATAGAAATTTTAACTCAAAATTATTCAAATAGTAACATCTAAAACATGGCATACTTTATGCAGAACATTCTGTATATTAACATTTTAAAACCTACTGGTTACGTGATGCACCAACAGGTTTAACATTCAACAATTGTACTTTTTGCGCATACTCTATTTATTTTGTTTTGTTTTTATCTCAGAACAAACACGAAATTCTGCCCCACACAACATAACTGACTGGTTTCTTTAACCGAGAAAAAAACGTTTACTGCGCGGTGCGGACTGCGTCTTTAAATAAAGCTGTCCGCGCTTCGTCTTCCAAGGGTTAATTATGCTTACATTACGTTGTAACAATCTCGCTAGTTTGTGCGATAACACGTCTACACACACACATACGCACGCACGCACTATTTTGTGGAATGCAACGTGTGTTTGTGTGTGTGTATATACGGGGTGTAACAGGAGGAACGGACCAGACTTCGGGAGGGTGTTCCTTATGTTATACTATACCGATATAACCCAAAACACCCGTGTCCAAAGTAGAACGGTTACGGAGATAATAGCCAGAGAAAAGTGTGGGCTTCATCGGAGTCGACGTACTATACGCCGTCCGTGACGTCATACTTGTCCAATGCGCCTGCCCGACAATGAGA
>Ga0123355_10009355_pt1 | contig 14883 bp, 11 predicted proteins | sample TergutEmb28metaG_3_FD_89872 | JGI IMG/M metagenome (GOLD analysis project Ga0123355, IMG submission 89872) | Embiratermes neotenicus P1 segment gut microbial communities from Petit-Saut dam, French Guiana - Emb289 P1 | ecosystem: Host-associated > Arthropoda: Insects > Digestive system > Gut ...
AAATGCTGAGATGGTTCCCAAAATTCCAAGTTGCCACTACATGCTTCTCATGTAGCCCTCCCGACTTAAATTTAGTAGTAACCAATTTCATGCTTTGTTTACATGTAAAATAACCACTGCCACTGGGTGACAACCCAATTGCAGTTAATAAATATTATTATTTATTATTAAACTATAATGGAGGGGGGGATATAAGAGCAGTGATAAACACAGTTATGAGTCGCAGAAATCCATTTGTTACTTGTGTGGCAGACATTTGAGACATGAGTGCCTGTGGTCCATGAAGTCAGCTACCACTTTTGTAGCAGGGGATTTAAATTCCATAATTCTGACAGATAAGCGATAAGTGATTTCTCTTTAGCATAATTCAACAAATCCAAGTATTGTCACGTTGTTAGTAGTGCATAACAATAAATTTCCCTTCATAAAAGTATGTCTGTGTGAGGTGAGTAAAGGCACCTTACTTCCAAAGCATTGTCATTGCAGCACAAAAATGAGCACAAAGGGCACGTCAATTAAGGCCCATGTGCATCGGGACTGTGAGATCTTGAATCTGATCACAATCAATCAAGCAGCCCCAACATGGGGATGTAGTAGTCGCTGTAGAACTCCTGTGCGCAGATATAGACACAAAGTTTTCTGTTTTGAGGATCGAAAGTCAAACGTGCCTTTTCGTTCTTGTTGCTTTTGATTGTACATTTGTTCCTCTAAGATGTGTATGACAACAGCATATGTGTGAATGTATGGGATGGTAACAGCACTAGCACCACTTATTCTAGGGCACTGAAGTGAATTATGGTGTTAGATCTCAGAAAAGTGTACTGTTCTGTTGAGGGTAGTATTTTCGTATAGTGTGGGACAAGATGGTGGACACGTGAAACTTTTCTTTAACTGCTAGTCTGGTGAAGGCAGCTGATGAGTTATTGGAATATGTTATGTGAAATTTAATAAAAAAGGAATTCGTAAATGTACCTGTATACTGCATAGGAAATAAAGTGTTGCTTGTATTGCAAAAATTATGGATATATTGTTTGTTGTTGTTAAATTTTGATATTATGTCTAATGGTGTACTAAGTGGGGAATGTAGTTTACACAATATTTTAACAATCCCAATGAAAAGGAAATCTTATTTGTTGTTCTGTTACGATTGTTTTATATCTTTAGAGTGAACATGCATGCTACTGCTTTGTGTAATGGGTGTTACTTATAAAAATGGTCTACAGTTCAGGGTCCTTGATACATAATACATTATGATGTATATGGTACTGTGCAGCTTATTTTGAAGCTGCTTGTTATAGGCTATGTGCTGTGTGCAGGTATAGTAGTACCTCAGCCTGGTCCGCCTGCCAAGCAGCCCAATAAGGAGGTGGGACCAGTACGAGGCCCTGAAGGGTTTTCGCTGATGATGGGTCGATCTGTCATCAATCATCTTAATGGGAAAGCAAAAATTGCTACAATGACCCTCTCCAGCAGTGGTTGCAAGCAAGTGATCTCCTGGATGGACCCACCTGGTGATGTCTACTTTTGATCCACAGATGGAACCAAGTGAGTTCACACATTCTTGTGTGAAAGAGATTGCTGTGTTGTGGAAATCTTGGGTATTCCACTTAGGTGATGGATTTATTTAAGTGGTCTGTAATGATCAGTGTCACTGTTAGTTAACTTTTATTCATAATGAAACATTTCCATGAAAAAGAATTTTTTTTAAAGGGGAACAGAAGGTAACTTGACTGATGATCAGAAATTCCTGAAGGAAGTGATTGAATTACCCCCAAGCTACGTTACATTTTTCATTTCACAGTGGAGAGTCGCCTGTTGTTTTGTGGATATGGGAAATGTTTTTGTACAGAACCTTGCTGCTAGAATAAGTACATTGTAAAATTATTCTGATTGCATTACAGTCAAAGTTCAAAATTGTACTGCGGTTTTTCTCATTTCTTTTTTTAATAAGTGTCGAGGGAAGGGTAAAATGTAGTAAAACTATGAAAGTGTAAACGTGTTTCCAATTCGGGGAACTTCCTGCTTTGCCCCTATGTAGGCAAATGAAAATGGTTTAAATTCTTCTTCCACTTTGTTCTTTCTTTATCTTTCTGGTTTCACTATGAGTTTCTTGTTTGTGAGGTACCAGTACTGGTTTTGCTAGATTTTAAATTGAAGAAAACCTTAATTTATGTTATTAGAATTGTGTTTGTTAATGTAAGGAATGGGATTTTGTGTATGTTTTCACATTTTAATAATTTTTTAGCTGTCAGTACAAAACTTTTGGAATCGAAAAGAAGCAGGTGGAGAAGCACCTAATATTCTGTGGCCCCATTCCGTATATTTCCTTCCTTAGCTGTCTCTTACTTTGCCTGTGACTAGTCTGCCTTCGGAGTTTCTACAAATACTGTTTCCTTGCTAGAGTTGCAAATAATATAACCTTTTAAGTTGTGGTACAGTCATCATATTCTGTTGATCAATCTACTTACTATGCATAAAATCCAAATGACACAGAACTTTGCAGAAGAATATTATTTATTGATTATAGTTAAACTTCAACATGCTTTGGCCAGTCTTCTTGGCCATCATCAGATAGTTAAACAAAACATATGTTTCACAAACATTGGAGAACAAACTGTGTCCATTTCCCACTGTGTATTGCAGTGAAGAGAGTAGAGTTTGTTAGCGATAGGTTGTCATATATAGTGCTGAGAGGTCGCTGGCTTAATATCATTGTTGTAAATGTGCATGCACCAAGTGAGGAAAAAAGTGATGAGTCAAAAGATAGTTTTTATGAGGTATTAGAGCAGGTGTTCGATCACTTCCCGAAATATCACATGAAAATGTTACTAGGAGACTTTAATGCAAAAGTGGGGAGAGAGAATATTTTCAAGCCAAAAACTGGACAGGAGAGTCTCCATCAGGATAGTAATGATAATGGGTTTTGACTAGTTAACTTCACCACGTCAAAAAATCTGGTTGTTAAGAGCACAATGTTCCCTCACTGCAATATTCATAAATACACCTGGACCTCCCCTGATTGTAAGACTCACAACCAGATTGACCACGTATTGATAGATAGGAGATGGCATTCAAGTGTACTGGATGTGCGAAGTTTTAGGGGAGCTGATTGTGATACAGATCACTATCTGGTGATTGCAAAGGTTAGGGAAAGATTAACAGTGGGTAAACAGGCCGCACAGATGTTTGATAGGCAAAGATTTAACTTAAGGAAGCTAAATAAGCCAGAGGTTATGGAAGAGTATGAGGTTGAGATTACAAAGAGGTTTGCAGCTTTGGAGAACTTGAATGATGATGAGAACATAAAAGAGAATATCCAAACCTCAGTAAAAAAAAGAGAGCCTGGGTCTGCAGGAATTGTAGCAGAATAAACTCCGGTTTGATGAAGAATGTTTAGATTTTTTGGATCAAAGGAAGCGGGCTAAAATGCAGTGGATGCAGGATCCAAGCCAAAGCAATGTAGATATTGTGAACAATGTAAGACTTGAAGTTAGCAGAACAAAAAGAAGGCGTATCTGAGAGCTAAAATTGAGGAACTTGAAACTAACAGTAAGATAAAAAATATTAGGTATTTGTACAGGGACATTAATGACTTCAAGAAGGGGTACCAGCCTAGATGTAATATAGTAAAGGATGAGAATGGCGACTTTATTGCAGACTCCCACAGTAATGTGGCTAGGTGGAGGAACTATTTCTCCTAGCTACTCAACGTGCATGGGGTTAAGGATGTTGGGCAGGCAGAAATACACACAGCAGAACCACTAGTACCTGAGCCAAGTGTCTCTGAGTTTGTGCTGGCTATCAACAAACTAAAAAGTCACAAATCGCCAGGTATTGATCAAATACCAGCAGAAATGATTAAAGCAAGGGGTACAACAATTTGCTTGGAGATTCATAAACTTATTAATTCTATTTGGAAGAAGGAGAAACTGCTTGAAGAGTGGAAGGAGTCGTTCATAGTACCTATTCATAAGAAAGGGATAAAACAAATTGTACTAATTATAGGGGCATATCACTTTTGCCAACCACTTACAAAATTTTACCCAACATTCTGCTGTCAAGATTAATTCCATAAACGAAGGAAATTATGGGGGATCATCAATGTGGATTCCGACGCAACAGGTCAACTACTGATCATATATTCTGCATTCTCCAAATACTTGAGAAAAAATGGGAATACAATGAAGAAGTTCTTCAGCTCTTTATAGACTTCAAGAAAGCTTATGATTCAGTTAGGAAGGAGTTCTTATATAAGATTCTCATTGAGTTTGGTATCCCTAAGAAACCTGTAAGGTTAATAAAGATGAGTCCGACTGAAACATATAACAGAGTCTGGGTACGCAAGAATGTGTCTGACAGGTTACCTAATAGGAATGGTTTGAAACAAGGAGACGCTCTGTCACCAATGCTTTTTAACTTTGCTTTAGAGTATGCCATTAGGAGGGTTCAGGTAAGCCAGGATGGCTTGAAACTAAATGGTACACATCAGCTTCTGGCTTATGCCGATGATGTTAATATACTGGGAGGAAGTACTCTGAAGGAAAATAAAGAAACTTTAGTAGCTGCTGCTAGGGAGATTGGACTGGAAGTAAGTGCCGATAAAACTAAGTACATGGTCATGTCTCGTGATCAGAATGCAGAACGAATTCACAGTGTGAGGATTGATAATAATACTTTCGAGAGGGTGGAAGAGTTTAAATATTCGGGAACAACTTTAACAAATCAAAATTCTATTGTGGAAGGAATTAAGAGCAGATTGAGGTCAGGAAATGCGTGCTATCATTCGGTGCAGATCTTTCGTCTTCTAGTTTGCAATCCAAAAATTTAAAGATTGAGATATATAGAACTATAATTTTGCCTGTTGTTTTGTATGGGTGTGAAACTTGGTTGCTGAAATTGAGGGAGGAAAGGAAGCTGAGGGTGTTTGAGAACATGGTGTTGAGGAGAATATTTGGACCTAGGAGGGACGAGGTAATGGAGGAATGGAGGAGATTGCATAAGGAGGAGCTAAATGATTTGTACTCCTCACATATGGTATTATTGTGCGGGTGATAAAATCGAGAAGAATGTGATGGGCTGGGCACGTGGCACGTATGTGTGAGGCGAGGGGGGTGTTTAGGATCTTGGTGGGGAAACCGGATGGAGGGAGACCACTGGGGAGACCTAAGCATAGATGGGTGGATGATATTAGGCTGGATCTCCAAGAGGTGGGATGTGGGTATATGGACTGGATTGGGCTGGCCCAGGATAGAGACAGGTGGCAGATGCTTGTGAGTGTGGTAATAAACCTTCGGGTTCCGTGAAATGTGGGGAATTTCTTGACTAGCTTCAAACCAGTTAGCTTCTCAAGAAGGACTCTGCACCATGGAGTGAGTAAGTAAGTAAGTAAGTAAGTACAATATCAAACCATTTAGTAAACTTGTCTTTCTTATGCATCATGTTAAAATGAAGCATGTGGATTTAAATCACAAGTCTTTGAATACTTCCAAAGAAAACTGTCTGATCTGCCAGTCAGTAATGGCCAAATATTGTCAATTTTTGGGAATCAATATGAAGGTTGTAGAGGCGTCTTACAAAGTTAGTTTCAGAATGGCTGAATTGGGGAAATCCCCATTCAGTTGGAGGGTCCTTACTGTTACAACAGCTGAAGATATGACCAGTTCAGTTGTTATGATGACTGTCTGCTAGCAAGGTCGGGATGGACACAACTTCACTAGCAGACAGTCAACATAACTACTATGACAAATGCCATTTGCTGTGAATACAGTATTAAGACTCCTGATGATGGACAGTAAGGCTGTCTGAAACATGTGGAGTTCTTTACCAAAATATATTTCAGAAATACTGCATCTTGTTGGTTTTTATTATAAGATTTTCCCTTAGTCCGCTAACGTGGAAAATATGGTGAACTCCTAATAATGCCAGCAGATGGCAGATGAGATTTAACTCGGCGTTTAAAGGGTTATAAGAAGTTTTTATTCAGTTCACCATTAAATAAATGGCTACTAAATTACTCGATTGTGAGGGCAAATACGCATTTTGGAATGTGTAAAAAGGGTAAGTCTTGACCCTTTGAAGTCTAGTGGTAAACATATGTACCCCCACGTTTAACACTCAAAGCTCTGCATTGTGCCTATACAGTGTATTTGTGTGTTCCACTCGGTTCTTGCAATATTTAACCATAATTTCATTCTACAGCATTCACAGATCGAGTTTATTGAATGGAAGCACAGTATGTGTCTTTTGGGGTAGGAGCTGAATCGTTACATATAAGGGGTTTAATTTAAGTGTTCATAGTGCATGTAAAATAATTCCATCTCAATTCTGGGCCCATGTGCCTGAAGGACCAGGAGACTTTTTCCTGTACATCTCTCCATATCCAACAGGTGTTTGTTGCTGGTAGGGACTGAGATGCTGCCATTGTCACAGAAGTCGGACCGGCCGTGTGACCCACCTGCCCTTGTATAACTCAGGTACTGGGGACCATTCTTGAGGGTAAAGCATCGATGGGTGCAGCTAAGTTTAATAAAGGATATTTGGCACTAAATCTCCATACTTCTAAGCCTTAGTGGCGTAGTAATTTATTACGTACAGTGATAATTTTACCGTTACTTCCATTTCTGGTGCCTTTTAAACCGTTATTTTTCTTTGAAGCCAGTAAGAAATGCTAATGTCTTCTGAGAGAGTACACAAAATAATACAGTGAGCTGAAGTACCGACTGGGAAACGGTCGCGTGTGAACACAGCCTAGTTCTTGCTCTACATACGTGATGGCGTTACATGCTTGATAGCAGTGCGCTAGGGGCAACACGACCACAAACTGGACGGAAGGACGTAGTCTTCACCGTAAACACGTGTTGTGACGTCTATGGACAAATAGGTCGTGTTAAAAATCGAACAATTGACATTTCAGAAGGTGTACACACGGTTCGTCTTCAGTATTTGAGATGACCTCTGCAAAAGGTGCTTCAGTCTTACCTGATGCTGTTGTGCATTAACCCTTTATAGCCCAGTGTTTTAAAATATGTACTGCACCACCAGGTTAGAAAATGAAAAAATTCTACATTCTGCTCACAGGTTGTATTTAAGTGTTTAGTATGATTCTCAGAACAAACAGCTCTTATTCCTGTACACAATATTATCAGAATTATTCTCATAACCGAGACCGTGCGGTACAAACTGAATTTGTAATTCACATTTATTTATCCTATAGAGGGTTAATCGATTAAAAGCTTTCCTGAACTGAAAAACGTAAGACTTTGGCATGCAAAAAGTTTGAAAGTAGTCAGTTACTGGGACACTGCAATACAGTGTTTGGTAAATTGTGGGTATAACCTACGTGTATGATTATGAATTCATATCAGTTCAAGTATATGTAATATAAATTTAAAAATCACGAAGTTTCACACTAGACGGGAAATATCCCATTGGAATAAACACAAATTTGAGTGAATGGAAGCACCTGCAAAGGTATGCTACCCCTCGTTCGAAAGCTAACGTCATTCGAATGAAGAGCACAGTATGTTTCGCTCATATTTGCGAAAGCTACGAAATTACGCTGTTCCTAAGTGGCAAATTTTAAAGCTCTTAGCAACAAAACAGATCGACGGGGTGTGTCGTTAGTCGACTACATAACAGGCTTGCAGGGATATAAATAACTCCTCTGATCAAGGTCACTTTTTTCTTTCCCAGGCAGAAGAATGTACGAGGTCCGTCATGATTACTACCGAATTGATCATTTGCAGACGTACGCTTTCTTCACAAAAGTGCACATTTTGCAAGACAGTTCGTAATGTTTGGACACCCAGTGACAATCGCAGCGCTCCTTCTCTTCGACTGACCGGCTTATGTAACCCCGACTGCAACAGAGTACGCCACAGTTGTTCGGGTCCTGGCAGCTTCTTCCTCTAGTCGACGGGCAGAAGTCGGGTGAGGTCTGGATGTAAGAAAGGGTGCTTCTGGACATCTGGCGCTTTGGACTTCTCTGGTGTGACGCGTGGTTATTGGATACTTTGAGCTGCGCCTGGTAATTAATCGAAATCCATAATTATTAGTTGAAGAATAAAAGACCAACTTGATGTCACTTGCTATTTTATTTTACTTCTTATGTCCGAAACATGTTGAGTACATAAGAAGTAAAATAAAATAGCAAGTGACATCAAGTTGGTCTTTTATGCTTCAGCTCTCACAATGATGTACGGCCCAATAAGCATAATTATTAGTTTATAGGCTTCACAGGCCCCTACACTGAAGTTCAGTGCAAGGTGTACAAAAGGACGAGAAGTTTAACCAGTGATTAAGGTGCTTATGACGAGTTTTGAATAGCCAGCGAAAGGGCAGTTTTGGGAACTAACCATGTTAAATATGAGGAATACTGCCTGGTGGGACGCATTGCCGTGTATGCTAGTGGTTCTAAACTTCTATCAATCTATGCAGCATCACTTCTGCAACTTTTTCCTCAGACATCAATAAAATTTCACGGGATAGAATTTAAGTTTTGGGGGAAATTATTTGGGACTAACAAGCAAATAAACACAATCTGTCTAAACTAAACTGACTTAACTAATCAACCGACCAGCCAGCCAGGCAGCCAACAAACAAACAAACAAACTATGTGCAGCAGGGTCTTTCCCTTGACAAATAATATTTATTTAGCTAGTCAAGATAAATCGCATTTAACGGAACCCGAAAATTCATCACCTTTTTAAAAAATATCGCCATTTGACTCTATCCCCAGCCAGACCACTCCACTGTACGCCCTCCTATTCTTGTCTTTAAGATCGATTTTGATATTATCTTCCTATCTATGCGATGTCTTCCAAGAGGTCTGTTTTCCTAGGTTTCCCCACCAAAACCCAGTACGTGTTTTTCCTCTACGCTTTACACCCCACGTGGTGCTCGATTTCGTCACCCTAACAGTATTTTACGAGGAGTAAAATTATAAAACTTTTCAATATTCAGTTTCTTACATTCCCCTATTACCTCCTTCTTCCTCAACAACACATCCCCCAACACAGTCAGCCTATGTTAAAATATATGTATATATTTTACCCAAAGTAACAGATAAATAAATAACAAAATATATAATGGCTAGCTTCATATTGCATATTGTTTATGTGCCACTTTTGAAATTTGGATGGCGGAAATTGGAATTGAAGGAAAATATGTCATTACTGCTGTCTCCACGGGCAAGACGGACGAACTACCTTCAAATGTGAATTGCAATATACAAATGCGGCTATTAATAGCAATTGGCTCTAAGGCATATCCAAAGGGAAAACTGTAGCGGAGAATACAGCAACTTTAAAACTTTCGGCAGTGGGCTTTTCAGCAAGCTGATGCATGTCGAGCAATACTCGTTGAAGACGATGTGGAAGCCAGAGCAGGTGAAACAAAAATTAAATTTGTGGACCGTAACAGAATTAAACCGTACGGAAGTGTTTACCTGGTTTTGTAACAATTCTCTTTGTGTAGAAATTACAGGAGGATCTGAAGGATGACATCTGGAATCCGTCAGTATGAAATGACATTAAGGTAAATCAGCCCCATTACAGGTCCGAGGTCCCCGGAGGGTTCCAGGAAGTTAAGGTTCCCAGATTACGTGACAATGTCCCAGGATGGTGGTAAGGTTTTCGGTCTTACGCACCGGCCGCTTTTTATCCCCCAGGAAATACTCCTGGTACTCATTTCTGTTAGAGACTGAGTCGACCCTAGGGCCATAGTGCGATCGGAATGATTATGTCAATGGAAAATTCCAATGACATCATCTGGAATTGAACCAGCGACCATCCGATTTGTAGTACAGAGCCTTAACTACTGTGCTACCGCGGTCCCCCATGAAATGATATTAGCCTAAGCAAATTTGTATAAAGTGCGATTGTAGAGACTATTAATAATTGCAGTATGTGTATTTATAAATTAGAGATCATTCATCTCCAAATTTCGGGTCTCTTAATTAATTTAGCACATTAATAATCTGTTTAGGTTGGCTGATGTCATTTTATGTGCACAATGTGTGTGGAAGAAAAGCACGAATGAAATTTGTTTTCGGGTTCGACCACTTCTGGCTTACCAACTCCACGGAACAGAGTCCTTGCAGTAAGTCCCCCAGCTACTACAGGAACTTCCGCACTTTATGGAACACGAAGTTCATGACTGTCCACACACAGCCTGCTCCTTGTCCCCATCCACGCCTTCCCATCCACTTGAAGATTATTTTAATAATATCCTACAATTCTAACACATCATCACAAAAACAAACGCCTCTCTTGACATACCCACAAAACAATTTGCCCTCTTGATACCCATACTTTCTATAAGTAGACACAGCAACACGGTACAAATAGAACTGCGCAAGCCTATGCCGGTGGCCGTGCGGTCTAAGGTTTAGGTCTCCGACTGCTCGATTGCTGGGGTTTCGGGTTCTAATGCCTCTAAGAGAATTGTGTTTGTTGTGTATTGTGTAGTTAGCGGCCTCTGCGACAAACTGATAACTCGTCCAGGGGGAGTCCTAGCGGGCACGTGCGCATGTGTGTGTGTAATTGTGTGTGATCGAGAAACCCCAATAGTGAGGCGGCTTGGACCTGAGTTGGGTTGTGCGCCCTATAGAAATAACCGTTAATTCGTTCTGTTTTTTGACATTTTGGAATCGTAATCTTAAGTACGATTGTTGGTCAGAAAATAAATTTGCTATACATATTTTGGATTCTTTATTTTTAAACCTAAAAAAATCAGTTCATATTTAACTGTGCAACAATCTACTACTTTTCCACGTGGTGTCCATAGCAAATGAGGCATTTATTATACCTTGATATGAAATTTTATGCTCCCTGTCTATAGAAGTAGATTTCCTACCTTGTCACCTGTCGTTTCAGTAGCCTACTGTTCTACCTTACGGTCACATTTAAATATTTTGCCGATCAAAAGTAAGAAGCACTATTCGGAATATTTTGTTCTAATTTTATCAGTTTCCAGAATGATTTTTCTTATTGGTAAATATATTTCTGTTTTTACTCACACACACTGCAACAAGATATCTGAGAGAATGGTGTTGTATTTCCACGCATTATTAATCTCGGCACTGTGGATCCGAGTAGTCAGCTTCATGCTCCGAACGTTTTGCTCCAGGGGTCTCCCCTAGTAGTCTAAACGGAATAGAAGGCTGGAGGTATTCCAGAGATCGTCTGGAATCTGTGGCAAAGAAAGATATCTGCCCTTGTCGGGAATTGATTCAGATTATCCAGCTCTGTAGCTTCATCATTCTGGTTACTGCCCAGTCTTCCTAACATCATCGCCTATTCTCCCGCTGCTTGGAGCAGTGTGAAGTTTGTCACAGTCTTAAGAATATTGTTTATAGTATTTACCCTTTCCTTGTAAACAGGGTCTTACTCAAAGGAACACGGGGACCCGTTCTCCGGACAGGATTAACTTGAGTGTGTAGCTGACCACTGATGCCCATGTAGTGACGACGTGAAGAATGAGTGGAGCTGTCCTCCATACTCCATATGTTTTCATGGCGTGTACAGGGACTTTACTTTTGTTAAAAATGGTGCTGGTAATGTGAAGTGTCCTTTTGTCAATAACAAATTTCGCAACACTGCGAGACAGTTGTGTGCCTCACCTTGTAGTAACTTCCCTTAAGTATCTCTCCGGTCTCCTTGAAGGGTTTAAGACGCTTCCAGCATGTTTTGGTACTACATGAACCCGATAAACCATGACATTTACAAACGCTCTGCATCTGTCCCACAGCCTGCAACATACAGCATGATCAGTTCCTGCACTTGTTGACCCTTCAAATGAACATATTACGTTACAACACTTCATTATCCAACAGATGCACAAATATGTAATTCGTAGATACAATTAGAATTATTATAAAATATTTAAAATATTTAAAATTTCTCCAACATGTTTCGGATCACAAGGGATCCATCATCAGGGAGATTTATACAGTGCTTGGCTTAACTTTTAGCCAAGCACTGGTGAAGGATCCCTTGTGGTCCGAAACATGTTGGAGCAATTTTAAATATTTTAAATATTTTATAATAATTCTAATTTTATCTACGAAATATATATTTGTGCATCTGTTGGATAACTAAATTTTTTAATCGTCATTGATGCACGGTACAGACATTAATATATTACATTACGTCTGGAATAATCACGACACACATACATATAACAGAAGGCTTTAGTCCTCATGATAACACCAGTTGAATCAAATTATTTCAATACAAAACATGTTTATGGTAATTGAAATTGTTACATTTCATTTAGTTGTAACCTACGGAAAATCGGAGAACCCATGTTTTAGATAACAGATTATTTTGTTGTCATAAATGAGGAGGGTGCAAATGTCCAAGACTGCTTGACCCTTCACGATAGGACGGGTCCCGAAACGTCGGTAGGTAACTACCAGTGTACGCTGCGTAACATGCCAGAAGAGCGAATATCTCATGGTTCCAGACATTCTTTCCGTGGAAACGAGGAGGTGAAAGCTAAATAAACCACCTACATGTACGGAGGTTTGTGGATGGTAATGAGTGGAATTTCAGAAGTACACTGCCTGTATAACATCGAATATACACAGGAACAAATTTAAATTGTTAATGTAGGTTTTATAGATCATTTATTAGTTTCTGGTCCGTGAAGAACCTAAGGGATCTGGCGGAATGACTTGGCTAGTGTAGCGTATTTGTTTTGTTTCGCTGCCAGTCAGCTATAGCCCTTTCTGTACGAGAGACCCGCACCTAGCCTTTCACTTCAAGATCCCATAGGCCGAAAACAAATGACGTCTATGATATTTCCTTCGGTTGCCAAGTGCGTAAACCATGGTCCTCGTCCTGCGAGTGTACGACAGGGAAGTGTCGAGTAGAATACTTCGACCTGAGAGCGATAGAGGGTGGAGGGGGGTAATAATATAATGTTGCAGAATGTGCATAATGAATTTCATAATATTTGGTATTCAATCGAATGTTGTTATCAGAATTAAAGTTAAGATGAGTGAAATGGACTGGACATGTAGTATAAGTCTGAGTCATGAACATAAAGCATAGAATTTTATCCAGTAATTTTAAAGAAAGAATATTTGGAGATCTGTGCCGGGGTAGGAAAGTGGTATGCTTGCTAAATGAATATCAGAGAAACACGGGGTGAAGATGTGTACAGAACTCATATATTTCCGAAAGAGTGCAGTAGATGGTTCTTCAGAACACCTCTGACACTTCTAATATTTCCAGCTGAAAATGTGTCCTTCAGTAAGGTACAGAGTTTATCGATTATAAACACGTGGGACAGGAAGCTTAGATTTCCCTTGTGACTGATTGAAATCATGCCTTGGAATTATAACTCCACAACTCACATCCGCAATACAGAGGTGTTGATAAGTCCTTAGCCCGACCAGGAAGGAAACAAGCCAATATTTCTGTCAGAATGGCGTGAATTTCCTTCGGCGCCTTGCCTTACAGGAAAAACACCTTGATGACAGCTCGCCCTCTCGATGTTGTTGAAATCGCGCGCGTCCCTGACATGTTTCCGAGCTTGTTTCCTTCCTGGTCGAGATAAGGACTTATCAGCACCCCGGTAGGTGAAGGTTAGTTCTGTTTCTGCCGCGGCAATTTTACCCTGTGGAAATGCCCTCGGCACCTATTACGAGGCCCACTGACTACCAGAGGGCCATTCTGATGTGGTGACTAGTATCCTGTGGTACGGCGCGTCCTTTATGGTCACGAGGAGGCTGGACTTGATCGTGCTGTGGCATCGGATGCGAGTTGCAGCTTGGGAAAGGCACGACGGTAGACAGACAGTCGTTGTCACTCGGTTCCTCATCCCTCGCAGGAGACAGCTTCGTCGTGTATGTATTTGTCACGGAGCGACTGCGTGTCTGTCTACCTGCCAGCAGCTCTACAGCTGCCACGGGCTCGATGCAACATTTCTTGGCCCAAATAAGAAGTGCTGAATGAACGAACATAACAACCTACAGCCTTCACTATGCGGGATAGAAGTTGACTGATTCCTGGTAACAGATATTTGAAGTTCGCAAACCCAAACACTAGAAACTCACCTGTCTAAATAACGTAATTCTATGCATATTAACAAAGGCGCGCCTATATAACAGCTAAAGTTAGGAGTTTAAGGTAACTGGAGTGACTGTCGGTTTTAGCCGGTGGAGACGTGAACTCGACAAAAAGTTCCTTATTTTAAGAAAAGTGTACCGGGAGATTAAAATGAATTAATTCATTCTAAAACACTTTCTTTATGAATAAATTCCATCAACAGTATGAGCACACAGACCTCAGTTTCCATAGCTTCAGAATAATAGTGGTTTTTCTTCGAATATTGCAAATACTTTTGCGATTACAGGGAACACAAGCAAGCATATTGCACAGTGTGATTGATGGAAGGCGTAGTTGTTATAATTTAAGTCACAGTGTCGCCAGAAGGGCTCGTTTTATTCCTGTATCGATTTAGCGGCAATAGGCAGATTTGAACCGAAAATTCACTATCGTACGGAGTCGCTATTAGTATCATTTGCTCTGCTTTGTTAATTTTATTGTTTCTGTAGCCGGTAGAATATTTCGAGTTACTCATACATGTCCAGTTAGTGCTGACAGTACCTATATTCTCATAACGGACAAATAACATGGATATGGAAAGAGATTTTCATTCAGGAATATAAAATACCATTCTACTGTGGGTCAGCCTGTTCTGTACTGCTAAAGATTAATGAAAAAGCAATGAACGAACATTTGAGGTTCGCTTAAAATTCGTTAAATTTCCGTATATCGTCATCAGCAGTAGCACCACCACCACCACCACCACCACCACCACCACCACCACCACCACCACCACCACCACCACCACCACCACCACAACCCTTTGTGG
>Ga0123355_10009356_pt1 | contig 14882 bp, 10 predicted proteins | sample TergutEmb28metaG_3_FD_89872 | JGI IMG/M metagenome (GOLD analysis project Ga0123355, IMG submission 89872) | Embiratermes neotenicus P1 segment gut microbial communities from Petit-Saut dam, French Guiana - Emb289 P1 | ecosystem: Host-associated > Arthropoda: Insects > Digestive system > Gut ...
ATCCCGTTAATGATACGGAGCCAAATGTACTTCCAACATGATGGGGCTCCCCCACATTACACTCTACACGTGAGAGACTACTTGAATGAATCCTTCCCTAACCGCTGGTTAGGTCGTGGTGGAGCCATTCCATGGCCACCGAGGTCGCCAGATCTTACGCCTCTTGATTATTACCTCTGGGGCCACATGAAGACATTAGTGTATTAAACTAAGGTCGATTCACGAGCAGCACTGCGCGATCGTATTTTAGCAGCGGCAGATCACATACGAAACCATCCAAATAACATTGGTTCCACTACTCAATCCCTCTTCATGCGTGCCAAAATCTGCATTGCAGCTGGTGGAGGACACTTTGAACCATTACTGTAAAGCAGGTACTTATTATAAACGATATATGGAGAAAGTCCTTTATTAAGAATCAAAATTGTACATTTAGGGCATAGGTCAGAACTGTTTAAATTGTTGGTTTGGTTTACGATGGAGGAGAAACTGTAGAGCGTCTGCACTAAAGCTTACAATAAAAGAGAATATTATGACGTGTAGAGCAAGCTAACAAATTCGACAGTCAGTGCTAAATGAAGTCATGCCTACCAAAGGGTTGCATTATTTTAGTACAGATCTGTAGGGGAAAAGCGCTCAGACGTGTTACGTCACGGCTCGGGATGCTTGTGTCATGTATAGTGCTTGGAAGTCTAAGGACAACTATGAAACGAATGCGAGTGTTATTGTAGTTCAATTTAATGTCTTTATGTCACTCACAAGTGACTTTGATGTTACGTACAGCTATTAACATTACAGAAACCACATATCCCTGCCAGTTTCAATATGTATTTGGTAATAAATGAGTGAAAGCTGTGAAAGTTTCAAAATTCCCTAGCCATTATCTCCGTAACCGTTCCACTTTGGACATAGGTGTTTTGGGTTATATCGGTATATTTTAGCATAAGGTACACCCTCCCGAATTCTGGCACATATCTCCCGGGACACCCGGTATATACAGCGAGATAGTTTTTAACTGTCCTATAGACAAGCAGTTTGCTTTCTGTATAATATAGACAATGAGGTTGTTTTGTGTATCATATAGACAGCGAGGTTGCTTTTGTATTTAATATAGAGGGTGAGGTTGTTTTTGTGTATCATATTGACAGGTTGTTTCTGTGTATCATATAGAGAGTGAGGTTGCTTTTGTGTATTATATAGACAATAAGGTTGTTTGGTATAATATATAGGTAGTGAGGTTGCTTTTGTATATCACATTGAGAGTGTGATTGATTTGTTTATCATACAGTCAGAGAGGTTGCTTTTCTGTATCGTGTAGATTGTGAGGTTGCATTTGTGTATCATATAGAGACTGAGGGTGCTTTTGTGTATCATATTGAGTGAGGCTGATTTGTGTATCATATAGGCAGTGAGGTTGTTTTGTGTATCATAAGGACAGAGAGGTTCTTTTGTGTATTATTTAGAGCGTGATGTTTCTTATGTGTAACATATAGGCATTGAGGTTGCTTTTGGTTATCATATTGACAGCTTGGTTGATTTGCGTATCACAAAGTCAATGGGGTTTCTTTTGTGTAACATACATAAAGTGAGTTTGATTTTATATATCATATAGGCAGTGAGGTTGCTTTTGTGTATCATATTTACAGTGAGGTTGCTTTTGTGAATCACATAGAGAGTGAGGATTTTTGTGTATCGTACTGACAGTGAGGTTGCTTTTGTGAATCTTATAGAGGGTGAGGTTGCTTTTGTGTACCATATAGATAGTGAGGTAGCTTTTGTGTAGTACATAGGCAGTGAGGTTGCTTTTGTGTATCTTATTGATGGTGAGGTTGCTTTTGTGATTCATATAGAAAGTGAGGTCGTTTTGTATATCATATAGACAGTGAGTTTGTTTTGTGTATCATATAGAGTGAGAGTTTGATTTTGTGTGTCAAATAGGGAATGGGGTGTTTTGTGTATCTTTTAGAGAGTGAGGATGCTTTTGAGTACCATATAGACAGTGAGGTTGCTTTTGTGTAGTATATAGGCAGTGAGGTTGCATTTGTGTGTCATATTGACGGTGAAGTTGCTTTTCTAATTCATGTAGAAAGTGAGGTTATTTTGTGTATCATATAGACAGTGAGCTTGCTTTTGTGTTTCATATAGAAAATGAGGTTTAATTTGTGTATTTATAGAGTGACGCTACTTTTGTGCATCATTTAGAGTTCGAGGTTTCTTTTATGTATCATATACACTGGTACATTTAGCGTATCATATAGGCGGTGAGATTTGTTTTGGGTATTATATTGACATTGAGTTTGCTTTTGTGTATCACATAGAGTAAGGTTTTTTTTATGTATCATATAGAAATTGAGGTTGCTTTTGTGTATCATATAAGAGTGAGGTTGCTTTTGTGTTTCATATAGACTGTGATGTTACTTTGTGTACGATATCGGGAGTGAGGATGCTTTTGTGTATCATATAGACTGTGAGGTTGCTTTTGTGTATCATATAGACAGTGAGGTTGCTTTTGTGTATCATATAGACCTTCAGATTCCTATTATGCATCATATAGACAGTGAGATTGCTTTTGTGTGTCATATAGACTGTGAGGTTTTTGTGTATAATACAGTCTGTAAAGTTGATTTTGTGTATCATATTGACAGGTTGCTTTGTATATCATATAGAGAGTGAATTTGCTTTTGTGTATCATAAAGGAAATGAGGTTGTTTTGTATTTCTTACAGAAGTTGGCGTTGCTTTTGTGTATCATGTAGACCGTGAGGTTGCCTTTGGTTTCATATGGAGATTGAGGTTGATTTTTCTATCAAAAACAGTGAGGTAGCTTTGGTATATCACATAGGCACTGAGGTTACTTTTGTGTATCATATTGCAAATGAGGTTGTTTTTGTGTATCATATAAGAAGTAAGGTTTCTTTTGTGCGTCATATAGACAGTGATATTGCTTTTGTGTTCCACGTATACAGTGAAGTTTCTTTTGTCTATCGTATAGGCTGTGAGGTTGCTTTTGTGTATCACATAGAGTTTGAGGTTGCCTTTGTGTGTCATATAGACAGTGAGGTGGCTTTTGTGTATCATATAGGCAGTGAGGATGCTTTTGTTTATCATATTGACAATGAGGTTGCTTTTGTGTTTAATATAGAGAATGAGGTTATTTTGTGTATCATATAGACAGTGAGGTTGCTTTTGTATATCATATGGAGAGTGAGGTAGCTTTTGTTTATCATATGGAGATGGAGGTTGCTTTTTGTATCATATGGGATGTGAGGTTTCTTTAGTGTATCTTTGGACAGTGAGGTTGCTTTTGTTTATCATATGGAGTTTAAGGTTGCTTTTGTGTATCACATAGAGTTTGAGGTTGTTTTTGTTTATCATATTGACACTGAGGTTGCTTTTGTGTATCATGTAGGCAGTGAGGTTGCTTTTGTGTGTCATATTGACAATGAGGTTGCTTTTGTGTATCAAATAGCGTGTTAGGTTGCTTTTGTGTAGCATATAGTGAGTGAGGTTTCTTGTGTATCATATATAGAGTGAGGTATTTTTATGTGTCAAATATTGGGTGATTTTGCTTTTTTCTATTATATAGGCAGTGAGGGTGCTTTTGTATATCATATAGTGGGTGAGTTTGCTTTTGTTTATCATATAGATCTGAGGTTGCTTTTGTATGTCTTATAGGCTGTGAGTTTGCTTTTGTTTATCATATCGACAGTGAGGTTGTTTTTTTGTATCTTATAGAGTGTAAGGTTGCTTTCGTGTACCATACAGAAAGGGAGGTTGCATTTGTGTATCATATAAAGTGTGAGGTTACTTTTGTGTTTCATATAGAGTCTGAGGTTGCTTTTGTTATTCATATAGAGATTGAGGTAACTTTTGTGTATCATATATTTAGTGAGGTTGCTTTTGTTTATCATGTTGACAGTGAGGTTGCTTTAGTGTATCATATAGAATGTGAGGTTGCTTTTGTGTATCTTATAGTCTGTGAGGTTGTTCTTGTGTATAATATAGACAGTGATGTTTCTTTTGTCCACCATATAGGCAGTTGGGTTGCTTTTGTTTTTCATTTTGACAGTGAAGTTGATTTTGTGTATCATATAGGCAATGAAGTTTCTTTTGTGGTTCATATTGACAGTGAGGTTACTTCCTAATGCTTAATAATTTTTATATACAACTTAAATATTTGAATTATTATCTAAGAATATTACTCAACTAGGTTCGCTGAACATTTTTATTATTATTATTCCTACCTCCGCCGATGTCCTCATATCCTTCTATGTAGCAGGCCTCCATGCTGAAGGGGTCAACCGAGAGCATTTGGAATTCGGCTACTTCGACGCTCTCGTAGCAGCTGCCGACGGGTTCGAGCATCCTGATGCCGCGGTCACCACTGCCCTCGCGACGAATTCCACCGCCATTCCAGACACTGCCTTCGCGATGGCTTCTGTCGCCACGCCCGCCACTTCCTTCGAGACTTCTGACACCTTGCCCGACACTGCCTACGGGACGGGTACTGCCGCCATGCCCGACACTGCCTACGGGACGTGTTGTGCCGCCATGCCCGACACTGCCTACGGGACGGCTTCTGCCGCCATGCCCGACACTGCTTACGGGACGGCTTCTGCCGCCAAGCCCGACACTGCCTACGGGACGGCTTCTGCCGCCAAGCCCGACACTGCCTACGGGACGGCTTCTGCCGCCATGCCCGACACTGCCTACGGGACGGCTTCTGCCGCCAAGCCCGACACTGCCTACGGGACGGCTTCTGCCGCCAAGCCCGACACTGCCTACGGGAAGGCTTCTGCCGCCAAGCCCGACACTGCCTACGGGACGGCTTCTGCCGCCATGCACGACACTGCCTACGGGACGGCTTCTGCCGCCATGCCAGCCACTGCCTTCGAAACGGTTTCTGCCGCCATACACGCCACTGCCTTCAGGACGTCTTCTGCCGCCATTTGAGCCAATGCCGCTTTGACGTCTTCTGCCGCCATAACCGCCAGTTCCGGAGTGGCGTCTCCAAAAGCTGAAGCAATTTCCCATTCCTTGTATCATCAAAACAACAATACAGATCAGTGAGCACTGTGCAGCTAAGCATCACAAAAACCTGCAGTTCTCAGGTCATCCAGAAAATATCCCAGTCAATAGCTGGGTTCAGTTAACAATGTCATAAAACGAAAAGAGTGTAATATATTGAGTGGCTGTTGGGAAAGTTAAACAATCCTCTTTTCATGGACCATTGAAAGTCTCAATATATCACATTAGCCACAATAATCCTGGGGTTTATATGAAAATATTTGTGATCGATAATCATTACATTGTCCATATGACACCATAAAGCTTTTTGTCCAGCTTATTAAACTAAACTTACCTACTGGGCGGGAAGTTCCAAATTTACTGGATAATGACTTCTACTGCAGAATCGCTGCTGGACAGTATGATATTGTTCACTGTAGAACACAAAATTTTCAGAGTTAGACACAACTTATTATATGTAAAAATATAGACATCTCAGCTGTAATGAATATTACACCCACAAAGTTTGACCGTCAAGGAAAGCTGAGAATAAAGGGCAGTGTTAAATTGACGGAAATATATATGTTTTATACTTCGCAATAAGTGCTACATGCACAGCTACGTGTAGACTGTCTGCTGTTGCTCAGCATTTAATAACGTTGTAATGTTACGGCAAATGTAGAGAGTTTTTTCAATCTTAATAAAAATAATAACAGCCATTGCTGAAGCATTATGTGCAGAGGGTTAAGGAGAGAGTGAGAGGGGTTAGAATGATGAAAATTGAAACATGAACACTGTTCACAGCAGTACAGTGTCAGACATGTATTTGTACCTATGAACTGATTTGATATTACGCAGTCTTATAGAATTTGAAATTACATTATGGAAATGTTTCCATATTAGACGTTCTAATAATATCCTCTACGAATTTCCGTGAAATCTGTCAATTTGTAAACATCTCAATATAGAATTAAATATTTTTCTACATAAATTATAAATCCTGTAACGGAAAATTTCTGGGAAAGTTTCTCCATGTTTTGATTTAAGTTCACTGTTGCATTTCGATTTTATGGATCTCTTTATTGGTACCGTGTTCCGACAGCCTTTAAAAAGCACTGTGGAAAGAAATGCCGGTGTAGATTGGGTTTGAAATTAGTGTTGTAAGTTTTATGCTAAAAAATTTGTTATCTGCAGTTCGGATGAAATCACGCAGCAGTAAAACAGTACACATTTATTCACAAACTGTATGTTGATATGTTGATACATTACTTAACTGCAGTTGGGTTTAAAATCTCCCGCAGTAACACAGTAAACATTTACACACAAACTGTATGTTAATGTGCTAATACATATTTAAATGCAGTTGGGTTGACATCCTGCGGCAGTAACACAGTACACATTTACACACAAACTGTATGTTGATGTGTTGATACATTTGATAACTGCAGTTGGGTTGACACCCTGCGGCAGCAACACAGTACACATTTACACACAAACAGTCTGTTGATGTGTTGTTACATTTGTTAACTATTGTTGGTTTGACAACCTGCGGCAGTAACACAGTACACATTTACACACAAAATGTATGTTGACATGGTGATACATTTGTTAACATCTGTTGGTTTGACACCCTGTGGCAGTAACACAGTACATATTTACAAAAAGACTATATGTAGTTGCGTTCATATATTTGTTAACGTTTGTTGGTTTGGCCAGCTGCGGCAATAACACAGTACACATTTACACACAAACTGTACGTTCATGTGTTGATACATTTGTTAACTGCAGTCGGGTTCACACGCTGAAGCAGTAACACAGTACAAATTTACACAAAACCTCTATGTTGTTATGTTGATACATTTGTTAACTGTTGTAGCGTTAACAACCTGCGGCAGTAACACAGTATAAGTTTACTCACCAAATGTACCTTGATGTGCTAATATATATGTTAAATGCAGTTGGGTTGACAACCTGCGGCAGTAACAAAGTACACATTTACACACAAACTGTATTTTGATATGTTGATACATTTGTTAACTGCGGTTGGTTTGACACCCTGCGGCAGTAACACAGTACATATTTACACACAAACGGTATTATGATTTGTTGATACATTTGTTATCTGTAGTTGGGATGAAACACTTCGGTAGTGACACGGTAAACATTTATACACAAAATGAATGTTGATGTGTTGATACATTTCATACCTGTTGTTAATTTAACCACCTGGGGTAGTAACACAGTACATCTTTACAAACAAACTTTATGTTGATGTATTGATACATTTGTAACCTGTTGTTGGGTTGACACCCTGCGGCAGTAACTCATTGCACATTAACACAAAATATTTATGTTGATGTGTTGCTACATTTGTTATCTGCAGTTTGATTGACAACCTGCGGCAGTAACACAGAACACATTTACACAAAACTTTATGTTGTTGTGTTGATACATTTGTTAACTATAGTTGGGTTGACACCCAGGGCAGTAACACATTACATATTTGCACACAAAATGCATGTTCATATGTTGATACTTTTGTTAAAAATTTCAGGTTTGATATCCTGCTGTAGTAACACAGTACACATTTACACACACTACTGAATGTTGATGTGTTGACATAATAGTTACGTGCAGTTGGGTTGCCACCCTGCGGAAGTAAAGCAGTATATATTTAAAACAAACTATATTTCGGTGTTTAGGTACATTTGTTATCTGTTGTAATTTTGACACCTTACGGCGATAACACAGTAGATATTTACACACAAAATGTATGTTTATGTGTTTTTACATTTGTTAATTGCAGTTGGGTTGACACCCTGCGGCATTAAAACAGTACACATTTACACACTACCTGTATGTTAATGTGTTTGTACATTTGTTAACTGTTGTTGGGTTATCACCCTGCAGCGGTAACGCACTAAACATTTAAACACAAATATTATGTTGATGTCTTGATATATTTGCTAACTGTTGTTGTGTTGGAAACCTGCGGCAGTAACACAGTACACACTTACACACTAACTGTATGTTGATGTCCTAATATATATGGTAACTTTAGTTGGGTTGACTACCTGCGGCAGTAAAACAGTACACATTTACAAACAAACTGTGTTTTGATGTGTAGATACATTTGTTAACTGTAGTTGGGTTGACACACTGTGGCAATAACACAGTACACATTTACACACAAACTTAAGTTTAATGTGATGATACATTTGTTAACTGCAGTTGGGTTGACACCCTGCGGAACTAACACAGTAAACATTTAAACACAAAATGTATGTTGATGTGATGTTACATTTTTTAACTGTTGCTAGGGTGACACCCTGCGGCAGTAACACAATACGCATTTACACACAAACATTATATTGGTATGTTGATACATGTGTAAACTCTTATTGGGTTGACATCCGGCGGCAGTAACACAGTACACATTTACACACAAACTGTATGTAAATGTGTTGATACATTTATTAACTGCAGTTGGTTTGACAACTTGCGGCAGTAACACAGTACACTTTTACACACAAACTCTACGTTGATGTGTTGGTACATTTGTTAACTGCAGTTGGGTGGACACCCTGGGCAGTAACACAGTACACATTTACACACAATCTGTATGATTCTGTGTTGTTACATTTGTTAACTGCAGTTGGTTTGACACCCTGCGGCAGTAACACAGTACATATTGACACACAAACTCTATGTTAATGTGTTGATACATTTGTTAATTCTTGTTGGGTTGACACACTGCGGCAGTAACACAGTACACATTTACACAAAAATGTATATTAATGTGTTGATACATTTGTTAACTGTTGTTGGGTTGACACCTTGCGGTAGAAACACGGTACACATTTCCACACAAACTCTATGTTGTTAAGTTGATTCATTTGATAACTGAAGTTGGTTTGACACCCTGCGGCAATAACACAGTACACATTTACACATAAACTATAATTTGATGTGTAGATACATTCGTTAACTCTAGTTGGATTGACACACTGTGGCAATAACCCAGTACACATTTACACACAAACTTAATTTTGATGTGTTGATACATTTGTTAACTGTTGTTGGGTTGAAACCGTGCGGCAGAAACACGGTACACACTATTCACACAAACTCTATGTTGTTATGTTTATTTATTTGATAACTGAAGTTATTTTGACACCCTGCGGCAGTAACACAGTACATATTTACAATCAAACTGTTTGTTGATTTATTGTTACGTGTGTGAACCTTTATCTTACGGCATTCAATTTAGTTTTCGTTCCCACATTACGGTGTTTATATTAGCGGCCCTTTAAATTGTTGCACGTAGTTGCCTATAAACGTTAAAAAATTATGAACCGAAGGTTTAGAACAATTCAATAATCTGCACTTTTGCGAATAAATAAAAATATTTCACTTCAAGAAAAGTTTCAGTACAGTAGCTTACCGGGGGGAGAGAGTTGGGGTTTTCAAACCCCCCTCCCGAAATTTGTAAGTTCCTCCAAAATCGTGCCAAACCCAACCCGACTCAGAAAACTATTATAAATTGCTGAATTTAATAAGCCAACACTCCAAATTTTTCGAAAAAATTCAGTAATATTCTAAAACTACCGTCGGATCGCAATTGTTTTACATTAGCAAAGATAAATGCATTGGCTGTTGTCATAAATAATCTTAAAGTACCAAAAATTAAGAAACTTTTACTACAAGAATTGAAATTTCTTGTACCAAATTACCGCTGCCTCCAGAAATCCTGACTAGGTGGCTACCGCCCACAGATCCCCGTTCTCTCTGTCCTCTGTCCGCAACTGAATTTGTAGAATCCCTCCTCCCCCCCGAACAAAATTCCTTGGTACGCCACTGATTCAGTAGAAATATTTAGTGCCTACACGCCGGAAGGTAATTTAAAAGTTTTATAATTTTCAATGTATTTTATTACGTTTCTGTTTCGGGCCAGATTTATGCACAGGAAATTTCAGCGTGAAGATTTGTGGAGTAATGTCTTTGCCTGGCAGTGTCAGAAACATCATCTTACTTCACACGCACCCCATATTTTCTCAAAACTTCACTACCAACTTTTTCCTCACACCAATTGCAGTTCACACGCGACATTTTACCTGCGTCCCCATCACGAACCGAAGACTGACCAAACTTTCTTGAGCTCTGCTTGAGTCTACAGACTAACGCCATCATTTCCAATATACTTTACCACTAGAACGATTCGAGTCTACATATTTTCTTAGTCCGTCAAGTTAAGAGTAACTAAACCAGAGATATATCAGCGGTTGTCTAAAAATGCATAAAATTCCATTGCCTAAATAAATGATGTAGTCACTCGACGTCCCTACTTCTTCACTCTCGCTGTCCCAAACCATTTCAGATATCCGGTTTGGGGACAGGAACCCGGCTCTCTTTCGCACAGACATTGCAGAGTGCTGACTCAGAAATTAACATTCAGTCCGACTTATTATTATGAATTTGGAAGAAGTGGTAACGCATTGAAATGCCATATTATTTTAGCAGGATAATCCCTCTAATATTTACAGATCAGTCTGTATATTTCTATATATCAATCTGCAGTTGGAATTGTAAGCCTAGCTGAATTTGTGAATGATGCTTTTCACTTGTAGTAGGTCAGGAGAAAATTATTATCTCACTCAAATGCCAGGAATTACCTATATTTATTTGTATAGGCGAATTTATGCATCCTGTTTATCTTCCATTTCAAGTCATCCTCGAAGAGGGCAGAAACTGAACTGAAATGAAACACTGATATTTGAGAAAATCTAGGATTGTCATTTTACATATACAGACAGTTGATACTTAGTCCGTCTTAACAGTAATGTATATTGACACGTTCGAAATAAAGTGCGCTTGTGTTTTGGACACTGGATAACGTACGGTGAAGTGTTTGTCATTCATTTAGTTTGTTGATTTAGTTTGTTTCTTAAGAGCGGGATACACATCAAGAAAATACTTTTACGAAGCACGCCTTCAGGAAGAGAGTTCCTGTAACAACAACGCTAGGCAGAGTGAACTAGGCTCTGCAATTTGAATGGCCAGAAACTTCTGTATGAACGAAATTCAATCCGCTGCAGATTCTCTTCAGAAGGAAATGAGATGGTTCCTTAGCATACACATACAAGGGTCAAAAGATTTACAGGATGCATAGAAAAAGCTATTTATTATGTGCAAGTGTACATAATTGGATAAAGACGCGGGAGCTCGAAACTGAATACAAAATATTATACAATGTGGAGATAACGTGTAGGGCTATAATTCTAAGCTTATACATGACTGTGCGGAGCATTTAAATGGTCGCAGCGCACACATTTGTTGCGTTCGTAAGTTGACGATTTAAAAGGATCAGATGCGTTCGTCGGATAAAGGTTAATAGTTGTTCAGATGGAACCCTGCAGCAGTTATGCATTACACATTTACATACAAAACCAATGATTAGGTGTTGATACATTTGTTAACTGCAGTTGGGTTGAAAACCTGCGGGAGTAACACAGTACACATTTACACAATAACTGTATGTTGATGTTTTGTAACATTTGTTATATGTTGTTGGGTTTAAAACCTGCGGCAGTAACACAGTACACATTTTCACACATTCTCTATGTTGATGTGTTGATACATTTATTAACTCTTGAGTGTTGAAACCCAGCGAAAATAACACATTTAAAATCAAAACACAAAATCAAAGTTGATGTGTTGTAACAGATGTTAAATGTTGTTGGTTTGACATCCTGAGGCAGTAACACAGTACCCATTTATCCACGAACAGTATGTTGATGTGTTAATACATTTGTTAACTGTTGTTGGTTTGACAAACTGCGGCAGTAACTCAGTACAAATTTACACAAAATTTTGTATGTGGAAGTGTTGATACATTTGTTAAATGCAGTTGGGGTTACACCCTGCGGCAGTAACACAGTACATATTTACACATAAACTGTAGGTTGATGTTTTAAAACATTCGTTAATTGCAGTAGGTTTGACAAACAGCGGCAGTAACACAGTACATATTTGCACAGAAAGAGGCTGTAGATATTTTGATACATTTGTTAACAGTTTTTGGGTTGACAACCTGAGGCAGTAACATAGTACACATGTATACACAAACTGTATGAAGATGTGTTCTTACATTTCATAACTGCAGTTGGTTTGGCACCCTACAGCAGTAACACAGTTACAATTTAAACAAAAAATTTATGTTGATATGGTGATAGATTTGTTAATTGTTGTTGGGTTGACACCCAGCGGCAGTAGCACAGCACACAATTACAAATAAACTGTATGTAGATGTGTTAATACATTTGTTAACTGCATTTGGGTTAACTACCTGCGGCAGGAAAACTGTACAATTTAAACACAAAGTGTATGTTGATGTGTTGATACATTGGTTAACTGTAGTTGGGTTGACACCCTGCGCCAGGAACACTGTACACATTTAAATACAAAGTGTACGTTAATGAGTTGATTAATTTGATAATTGTTTTGAGTTGACACACTGCGGCATTAACACAATAAACATTTACACACAAACTATATGTTAATATGTTGAAATATTTTGTATCTATTGTTGAGTTGACACCCTGCGGGAGCAACACAATAAACATTTACACACAATCTCTATTGTAATGTGTTGAAACATTTGTTAAATATTGTTTGGTTGACATTTTGTGGAAGTATCACAGTACAATTTTACACAAAATCTTTATGTTAATATGTTGATACATTTGTTAACTGTTGTTGGGAGGAAAACCTGCGTCAGTAAATCAATACATATTTTCACACAAATTTAATGTTGAAGAGTTAATATATTTGTTATCGGCAATTAGGTTGACACCCTGCGACAGTAATACAGTATACGTTTACACACTCTATGTTGATGTGTTGGTACAATTGTTAACTATTGTTCGGTTGACATCCTGCGGCAGTAACATTGTACACATTTGCACACAAACTTTAGGTGTTTGTGTTGATACATTTGTTAACTGCAGTTGGGTTGACACCCTGCTGCAGTAACACAGTACACATTTACACACAAACAGTATGTTGATGTGTTGATACATTTGTTAACTGCAGTTGGGTTGACACCGAGTGGCAGAAACACAATACACATTTACACACAAAATCTATGTTGGTGTGTTGATACATTTGTTAACTGCAGTGGAGTTGACACCCTTCGGCAGTAACATAATACACATTTACACACAAACTGTATGTTGATGTGTTGATACATTTGTTACCTGCAGTTGGGTTGACACCCTGCGGCAGTAACACAGTACACAATTACACACAAATTGTATGATGATGTGTTGATATATTTTTTAAATACTGTTGGGTTGAAATCCTTCGGCAGTAACACAGTAAAAACTTACACACTATGTATGTGCGAATGTTGATACAAATGTTACCTACATTTGGTGTGACACACTGCGGCAGTAATACAGTAAATATTTACAAACACATTTTACGTTGATTTGTATATACATTTTTAACTCTTGATGGTTTGACACCTTGCGCAGTAAGACAGTACACTTTTAAACACAAAAGTATGGTGATGTGTTGTTACATTTGTTAACTGCAGTTTGGTTGACACCAGATGGCAGTTACACAGAACACAGTTACACACATATTTTATGTTGTTTTGTTGATGTATTTCTTAACAGTAGTAGTGTTGAAACTGTTTGGCAGTAAATCAATACCTATTTTTCATACAAAATTTATGTTGATAATTGATATATTTGTTTACTGCTGATGGTTTGTAAGCCTGGCAGAAACACAGTACACATTTAAACACAAAATTTATGTTGATGTGTTGATAAGTTAGTTAATTTCATTAGGGTTGACAACCTGCGGCTTTAACTCATTACACATTTAAACACTTTCTGTAAGTAAATGTGATGATATGCTTTTAGTTACTTTTGCGTTGACAACCTGCGGCAGTAACACAGTATACATTTACACACGAACTGTAAGTTAATGTGTTGATACATTTGTTACCTGCATTTGTGTTGACACACTGCGGCAGTAACCAAGTTCACATTCACACACAATATGTGTTGATATGTTGATAAATTTGTCAACAGTTGTTAGGTTGCCACCCTGCGGCAGTAACACAGTACACATTTACACACAAACATTATGATAATGTGTTGATACCTGTGTTAACACTTGTTGGGTTGAAATGCTGTGGCAATAACTCGGTACACAATTATACATAAGCTTTACGTTGTTGTGTTGATACATTTGTTAACTACAGTTGGTCTGAAACCCTGCGGCAGTAACAAAGTAAAAATTGTTGATACATTTGTTAAATATTGTTCGGTTGACACCCTGTGTCAAAAACCCAGTAAATATTTACACACAACATTTATGTTGATATGTTGTTACATTTTTAACTGAAGTTGGGTTGAAACCCTGCGGCAATTACAAATTACACATTTACACACAAATTTCTTGATAATTATTTGAAATATTTTTAACCGGTTTTCCTTTCACAGCCTGCGGCAGTAACACAGTACTTATTTACTCTCAATCTGTATGTTAATACGTGGTCTGTTAGAAAAGTATCCGACCTTTGGCCGGGAAAATGAAAGTGGCTTACTTGGAGCGTTGGACACCTAATCACCCTCAAAGTAGTTCCCTTGGGACTCCACACACTTCTCCCAGCGGTGCCGCCATTTTTGGAAGCATGCCGAAAAATCCTTTTTCGGAATGGAGTTTAGCTCGGCTGTCTTTGACGCCATAATGTCCTCTCTTGTCTGAAATCGCGTTCCTTTCAATGGCCTCTTGAGTTTGCGGAACAGCCAGAAGTCGCAGGGGGCCATATCAGGAGAGTAAGGAGCCTGTTGAAGCACAGGAGTC
>Ga0123355_10009357_pt1 | contig 14881 bp, 16 predicted proteins | sample TergutEmb28metaG_3_FD_89872 | JGI IMG/M metagenome (GOLD analysis project Ga0123355, IMG submission 89872) | Embiratermes neotenicus P1 segment gut microbial communities from Petit-Saut dam, French Guiana - Emb289 P1 | ecosystem: Host-associated > Arthropoda: Insects > Digestive system > Gut ...
ACATTGGGAGTAGAGATGCATGCCTGGATATGATGGTCTTCCAGTTTGGCTGGTGCGTCTACATTGGGAGTGGACATGCATGCCTGGATATGATGGTCTTCCAGTTTGGCTGGTGTGTCTACAATGGGAGTGGACATGCATGCCTGGATATGATGGTCTTCCAGTTTGGCTGGTGTGTCTACACTGGGAGTGGACATGCATGTCTGGATATGATGGTCTTCCAGTTTGGCTGGTGTGTCTAAATTGGGAGTGGACATGCATGCCTGGATATGATGGTCATCCAGTTTGACTGGTGTGTCTACACTGGGAGTGGACATGCATGCCTGGATATGATGGTCTTCCAAATTCGGTCCTGTGTCTACATTGGGAGTGGAGATGCATGTCTGGAAATAACAGAAACATAAAGACAGGATTAGTATTTGTATAAAGTGGAAAGATCAATAGAAGTAATGTTAAAAGGGAACAAATTCATTCAAACACAACAATACAAATTTTTTTATTTCCATATAATTTTGTATTACATTTATATTGTGGCTGCAAATAACAAACAGTACATATATTTTTAATATTACAAACTTCAAAAACGAAAGCTTTTAAATGTATAATACATATTTAATTTTGTTCCAGCTTCCAGCAATTGTGTAGCATTACACAAAACTTTGATATATCACATGCAAATGACCAGTCACTTTATAATACTACAGTATTTTAATATTTTACAGTTTGTAAGTTTTATGGGATCCTATATGAAACAAATGCTATTTGCACTACATACAACTTATTTCAAGCTTTTTAAAGATGACCTGATTATGGTCAACTGACTAAACATGCCATCAAAGTAATAAGAAAAGTAACACATATACTGTTGTTTTTGACTGAAACCTGAAACTATTTGTTTTCTTTTAGTTGGATAACAATGGGATGTCCTCTGCATATGCACATGCATGCACACACGTGTACACACTCACACACACACACACACAAAAGTAATGTTAATAGTGTTACTAGTAAACAAGAGAAAATGGACACAAAATATTATATTATATATAATCATTGTTTTAGTATTACAGAGTACAGCACTAAAACAAGAAGAAATGTCACAATAAAAGAGTAACTAAGAAGAATTATGAGATGATAAGAAACAAATGTTAAATTGGCAAATGGCTGAAACATCTCTGTTTATTACGTAAAGTTAACTAGTAAATATGATATTTATAAACTGGCCGCTAAGTTTTCCAGTTTGAGTTTACAGTCGGCAAGAAAACGTAAGTTATAACAGTGCAGATGGGCTTGTATATCAACATGAAATGAAGGAGGTGCTGTAGTATCAAGCGGACATGCAATTGGGAACTTCTGAATGTAACTTCTTACTGTATGTTGTAGTCCAGAGCATGGCATGTAGGCCTATATTGCTATACCTGCAATATGCATTCTGCAGCTTTATCCTGTGGTTCGGATTCTCCTAGACCACTGAGACTGAAGACACAGCTGTGGCTGACAGAAACATAAGAAAGCGATTTATATTTGTGCGAAGCTGAAAAACTTGCCAGTGAAATCAGTAGCAAACAAGACAAAAGCGAATCGTATTGAGAGAAACACCATGGGGAAACTGAACTGACATTTTCTTAGCTATTTGTGCTCATTTTTAACAGATATATTTACTTGTAACATGAAGTCTGCTAAGCAGGGTCCAAAGACTAGCCTGCTTAGGGATAATGGGAGCTATGAGCACTACTCCCACCAATGCTGTAGAAGCACTTATCTGCCTCCACCCACTGGATTTGGTGGTTCAAAGTGAGGCTAGGTCAGCTGCGCATCGACTCTGGGGTCTGGGATGTTGGTCTTACCTACATCCCAATAGAGGACACTGCAGCATTTTAATATGGCTTCAGCAGTCAGATCCCATATTCAATATGGGGGTCGACGTTATGAGGCCAGCATACAACTTTGAACCCCTATTTAGGGTTACCATGTTGACAAGGGATGACTGGACAAAAGCAACTGGCGCTCCTCCTGCAGTCAAAGGGCTTGTCTGGTTTACAGATAGGTCCAAGATGAGGGAGGGGAACGGGGCTGGAGTCAATGGGCAATCGGTAGGACGAAGGCTCCGTTTTTCCCTAGGTTGATATGCTCCAGTGTTTCAGGCGGAGATATATGCTATCCTAGCCTGTGCATATGAGGTACAATCTCAGAACAGACCGGAGAAATACGTGAATATCTGCTTCGACATTATGGCGACCTTGAAAACCCTTAAGGCCGTTAGAAAAACGTCTCCTCTGGTTTACCAGTGCCAGAAGGCGATGAACGATATCTCTATCCGGCATGTGGTGGGCCTTTTTTGGGTCCCCAGACATGCTGGAATACGAGGCAACTAAATCACCGATGGGCTCGCAAGGGGCGGCTCTGCTCTGAGGTTTCAAGGACCCAAGCCGGCCCTGGGGGTCTCTAGGCACACATTTTATGTGAGTGCGAGGGTTTGGCATCACTCAGACATGCGTATCTGGGCCCCTTTTTCTTGGAGCCAGAGGATATTAAGAGTTTAGCCTTGGGGGCCATCTGGAATTACAGTAGATTGTGGGGCTCCCATGATTCGATATGGGGTACAAAGGACCCATCCTAATCAAGGCCTAGGTGCATCAGGGCTGAGAGGCCCCAAATCCAAATGCTAATCTATCTAATATGCAGTCTTCATGTTTGTCGTCATATTTTTTTCTGTGTCTATATCAGTAATTCAGATGCACACCTAAAGTTGATGAAAATAAGAAAGCAGTTGGTATTTGTTTTTACGTGGAATGAAATCAATATTAATAGTGAGCAAAAAGAAAGGGGTGCGTATTAAGAGGAACACAATGGGGAAATTAACCTGACTTTGTCTTAGCTATGCATGTTAATTATTAACAGATTTATGTACTTCTAATATGCAGTCTGCAGGTTTGTCATCATATATGATTTCTGTGTCTGTATCTGATGTGGAGATGCACATCTGAAATTGGCAGAATTGCAAAGACTGCGTTCATGAAACGACAATTTTCATCACCCACACAATTCGTCAACCTGAGATACCCATATTATTAGACAGCTGGATTACAAACAAAGCTTCTGTCAAAATGTTGCGTCCACAAAAATCACTACTCATGTGTTCTTAAAGCATAACACACTTAAGAGCTGTTCTACTGAGGATTGGTCAAAGTTGCTCCTTGTCCAGTAAAACTTTGTAGTGATGGGTTACAACTAACTGCCATTTCAGGAGCAATACGGTGAGTGTTTGTGTAAAATGGGAAAATTAGGGGATGAAATTACTGTTACTAGCAGACAAGAGGAATTCATAGGATCACACCAAGGAAAGTGAATGGAACTTTCTTAGCTCGGAATGCTAGTTTATAAGAAATTTACTTACCTTTGATTGGCAGTCTTCACGTTCGTCTTGTTTGGATAATGTACATGCATCTGAAGTGGAACTGCGGACCTGAAATTAATGGAAACGTAAGGATAATGTGTTAGATTAAAGTCTTGAAGACACAATACAGTAGCATTGTCACCAAATCGAAAGATATTAACACATATGGGGAATGTGAATCCATGCACTAATATCACTATTTCACACAAAAACCGGTTTCTACGTGAAAGAATGAATTATTAATAATACTTCACATCATATATTGTAATTCAATAACGCACCACTCATTTGAAAATTGTCTTTAGTACAAACCACATTGAAGGAAGGTAGCCTTTGATCACTGAACGTCCTACCGTGCAAAGCTGCATAGAATTAGGTGCTAAGAATTTTATTAAATGGGAAACGAATAGATTGAAAATTAATTAAGAAGGATGTTAATGTGTGTGGTAGCAACCTAACTTGATGTCCTATCTCGGGGCTTGCCTTGAAAACCTGAGGAAATTATTCGTATGGTTTTAACATTGGAAAACTATAATGGTAGATGAATATACACGAATATGTAGTGTTGGTGAGATGATAACTGACAGAATAAAGACAAAGTGCTGTTCAAAATACTGTGCAATTGCCTCTTTGTCCTAAACAACCAGTTCCAAATGCTCAAACATTTAATACCACACTCACCAAGGCTTAGTTATTTCTTAAAGATTTCCAGTTGTGTTCTATAGCCCAGAATATATTGGACCAAATACAGGATGATTCACGATTAATGCATGTTTGTGAGGAAGATATCATGAACTAATGTGAGGTACTGCTGCAGAATTTGTGTGGAGATTTGGAGGAAGTATACAATGGACCTCATTCTAGTTCAAGCTGGCTGTGGGCCGAGATTTGAACCCAAGACTTTCTGGATAGAAAGCTTGAATTACAACATACATTGCGATAATCAGGGTTATATATTTTATAAAATTAAACCCAGACCATGTTTGTGGAGATTTCGGTCATTACTAGAACAAAATTCCTGTACTATTTCTGGCACTGAAAAAAGTTTTGAATTATTTCATTCATTTAAATAAGTTGAAAGTGGATAAAAATTATGGCAGATTTATAGTCATTTAAAACCCGATCGCTGTGGTACAAACTAATGTTGGTGAATGGACGGGAAGTATCAAAATGTAACATTTCATGACATGGTTTGAGTATGATCATGTCACAGTGGGTGTCCTGTTCAGTTACTGGATGTATGCAGACCTAATTAGAACAAGTGAAGTTGTTCCTGTGCAAGCCAAAAATATACATAGGAGTGTAATTACAGCTCCACCATTTCTTGACCTTGGCACTAGACTGAGGTGAGTGGCCAACATCACTCCCTGGCTGCTTTGCTCCCATTGAAAGAACCTTGGCACACAATGAATACAGGCTTGAATGGCCTGTCTAAATGCTTCGGAGAAGATAAAAATATACTCTTGCCTCTGACATGTATTGAAACCTGGTTCATCTGGGCGAGTGGTTTCTAAAGCGTGCTCCGTGAATCCCAAGGGATAGGAGAACAGTTCCCAGAGGATTCATGGATACATTTCTGTAAAGGCTGGTATGAAGGTTATTTATTTCTTAATTAGAGGATTAATGATTAGTTAACAATAATTGCAAAACTTCTTGAACTGGTAATATGTTTAATTCATACAAATGTTAGAATATCTGGGTAAGAACCTCCCTGCACACTAATGCGAGCGACAATCAGTTTAATCAAGTTCAAATCATGTAACATATTTTAATGTGCACTGTTGGTCTGTATTCATAGATATCTGATCACAAAGTGTGTTGCACATGAAGGCAGAAAGAAAAATATGTGTGTCAAATTTACAGACTTGCACTGCTGCTCCTGCTACAGATTTGTTCGATCTTTAGCTGTGACTTCCACTACCATAAATCATTAGTTCAGTTTAATCGCAGTTCACTCAACATTAACATAATTAGGCCTACATGAGAAGTGAACGAGCTATTTTTATTATTTGCGGTGGTTTCAAAGAAATAAGGTGCAGCAAAACTGATGTTAATATTCTTTTATACGTCTTGGATCAGTGCAGTAGTAAGTCTTGAGATTGGAACATCATAAAGAAAAATAAAACGTGGACTGTACACGATACCATTTAAAGCAGATGTAACGATATAGCGACATGGAACTATCTTGGAAACAGCTTGTGCATAGAACGATGGTAGAGGTCATTTTGTGTTCACGTAAATTTGTAAAACGTTTGGTAAGTCCTTTGCATTTGCAAATAAATCTATATGTGTCGTGTAGCATTGTGAAGTATATTTCGCAGAGGACCAGATGACATGCACAGCATTTCGGTAATAGTCGTAAATAATTTTCATACCAGTCAACTGAATTTCATTTTAACCTAAACTTAATTAGTGATGCTAACAATGTGTACACAATGCAATAGGTAATTTTGGAAGCACGCCAGACGATGGAACAGCCCTACTGAAACGTGTAACCTAAGAAGACTGGTACGGCTGTAACGTATTGACACACTCACTGTATGCATTTATTTTATAAAAATTAAACAATGAGTACACCACTGGTATCTTAAAATCGTGAGATTTAAAGTTGGAAACTCTCGAGTCGATTGTACAACTGCAATACAAGCATACAATTGTAACAAGTAAAATCGTTTATAACACTACACCGTGCCTTTTTTTGAATAAATAGCATAAGGAATGTTGATAGAACTTTACGTGTTTACAGATTTAATGCAGTCAACTAGATACCGTATTTCATATTATTTGTCTGCATTGTACTTACCTGTTTGAGTTTCAGGAAACGTATCCAACTAATGTAAGTTTACGTGTTTACAGATTCAATGCAGTCAACAAGATACCGTATTTCGTATTATTTGTCTGCATTGTACTTACCTTCTTGCGTTTCAGCAAACGTACCCAACCAAAACAACCTTTTCTTTTACGGCTCGGAGAGTTAATTGTCTGAGATTCCACACTTGCAAAATAATTATTTCGAGAGGCGTCCGATAACTCAGCATTACTTGTCGCACCCATCTTGCTCATTACACTGTAGCCAACACAGATCAGCTATTATATAGATTGACAAGTCAATGATGAAAAAGACAACGTGACCGCCCTGCCATCTGTGTACAGAGATCACCCAACTAACATGACTAGGACGATAATCTCGCCCTCTCCACGCAGTTCATTGGTACTAATGTAACGTGTCTCAAAGCATCAATCGGTAACAAAATCGATTACTATCCAAACTTTAGTATTTTCTTGTACTTATAAAACCACCTACACGTATTGACACTTTTCGATGCTAACTATTGCATTATCCTCAGCGTCATCCTAACACATAGCCATTCATAGTATCCTATGTTATATGCACACGTTTCCATATTCTTCACTTTTTTTCCCCCTGTTGCAATTTTGTTATGCATTTCTCGTTCCATCTATTTCCCTCTTTGTAACTCACTCCTGTAAAAACGCCATTTTCACTTATTGGTTGCTGTACTTATATCGACAGGAGAACCAACAAGTGAGCAAGCTACAGTGAAAGAAATGATACACGTCAACAAGTAGCCTGTGAGTGCAACAAGGGAAACCAAGTAAGTGCAACAGTGCAACGGCCAGAACGCGAAATTGCGTGTTGTGGCTGTTTATAAACAATTACAAAGCGTTGTGGCACGAGAGAAAGAGCCACAACGCGAAATGTCTTTTAAATGAACTGTTTATATATTTAGTAATTTATTGATAAAAATACATGTAACGTAGGCCTAATGAAGAACAATGGCGAAGCTCGTTTGTTTTTGCAGGAGCTGTTAGAATGACACACAGAATTACACTTCATATTTTTCGAATGATATTTGCACTTTTTATTGATGCAGTACCTCTTACAATGACAGCTTACAAATCCCTGCTTACTTCCAGACGTTATCAATGAGACTGACCGAAGAGATAGTGAACTTGAAGGCACATCATGTGCCTCGATGAAGTTGTCGGCAGTTGTGAATTCATTGCGAGCATACAGCCGCTCAAGTAGGCCTATCTTTCGTGCCCAACAGATAAAGCCCAGAAGAGTTGATATCAACGACGACTTCTAGGACATTTCTGGGGGCTAGATGTATTCGATCAAGGTCAGGCACCCTGATCACAACGTTTGTCCCAATATCAACTGCTGGAAGTCTTGAAATGGAGACAGAAACCATTTTTTGAGCTTGTTGTTCCTGGCCAGATTTTGCACCTTCTCGCTCAATGTTGATTCGATTCATTCTTACACAGATGCTGCAAGTGATTTTCAGTCCGAAACCCTCACTGTCTTCACTGTAACTTCCACAAATAGCATGGACCAACTGGTCACACGCCGAACACTTCTGAGCACCTGATGACTCCTCACAAATCGCACAGTAAACTTTTCTGTTGTCTTTCTTATCTACTGTTTCCTCTGAAGTGTCATTGGTTTCATTTTCATTTTCAGCTTTTCTAACCTGTTGGTAGATATTTTCCTTGTCTCGACCACTATTCATTCCTGCATTAAACAGCTGGCCCAGTTCTTCTTCAGTTTCCGTTGAAGAGTACATAATAATAATAATAATAATAATAATAATAATAATAATTTACTGCAATTGGGTTTTTACCCGGTGGCAGTGTTTATTTTACATGTAAACAAAGCATGAAATTGGTTACTACTAAATTTTAGTCAAGAGGGCTACATGAGAAGCATGTAGTAGCAACTTGGAATCTTGGGAACCAGCTCAGCATTTGCTTTTCGGCACAGGGAAACCACGAAAAACCTGTGTCTAGATGGCCGGTCGCAGGACCTTCCGATTACTGACCTGTAGCCATCAGTCCGGCATTTAAAGAAAAAAAATACACACATAGTACAACAAATACACATGAGGTAACAACACACACAAATCAACTACAACAATACACACGGTCAACCAACAACAATTACCCAAAAGACAACTTAAAACTAGCAACAAAACCCACGATACAAATTAGAATACAACATGTACAAAAGGTAAAAACACCCAAGAAAGTGAGTCTTGTGTACAGTTTCTTGTAATTTTTTTTACAATCATTAATTCACTCAACCTTTCACCCCAGTCTTTCACTTCTCATCACTTACTACTCCTACAAACCTTTTCCACTAAGACTCGTTCCTCCCCCCTTCCCCCTTCCCTATACTGCACTTCACTTCACCTCATTCCACTTCACTTTGTTTCGTTCACTTCACTTCACTTTATTACACTTCGCTACACTCCACGTTAGATAACTTTTCACTTAACTTTAGACTTTTCACTTCACTATACTCCGCTTCTCTCCATTTTTCGATGATTTCCAGCACACTTTGCTTCCTTTTAATTCAACTCAATTATCACTTTCCTTACCCTCTTTTTAAAAGTGATTGGTTTGCAGGGGAGAATTCCTAACACTTCTGCCGGTAACTGGTTCCAGTGATGGATGGTCCTATTTACAAAAGAATATTTCTCTATATCCGTCCTTTGTCTCCTACTCCTAATTTTCCTTTCATGATCTACCCTGCTCAGATAGTCTGTCACTAATAGGCTTCCACGCGGGTTCCCCAGAGTACGCTTTGAAGAGGGCACATATGCGTGATAACTTTCTACGCGACGCCAAAGTTTCCCAGTTCGGACTGTTTGTATCATGTGCAAATTTGGCCGCTTTCTTTTGCACCCTGTCCAACGCACTTATTTGACCCTCCCTGTGCGGATCCCAGCACGCCGTCCCATATTCAAGAATCGGATGTACAAGTGACATGTAGGCTAAACTTTTGGTATTACTATTGCCCTTTTTTAGTATTTGCATTGTGAAATGTAGTGCTTTCCAGGCCTTTTTCACCGCATAGTTAACTTGATACGCCCAACTTATATCGCTGCGTAAGATTATTCCAAAATACAGGATGCGGCAGAAAGAACGCTGCAATTTGGGAGGGTTATAGCTCCGGGTGGAGAGCGCGTACAGTGGTGGGGAGCACGTCGTCGAACAGCGGTGTACGTGCCGTTTTCAATTTGATTGGGAGAACATCGAGTCTTTATTGTTGAGGAGTTTATAAAAATGGCGTGTCGTAGGTAGCAACACAGCGTGCATTTCGCATCCGCTTTGCGCTTGGTCGACGGGAGGCTGTTCCTGATAAGAAAACGATATACCGTTGGGTATCAAACTTTAGACAAACAGGACAAACTTTGGAAGCTCTGAAGGAGGCGATACGACTTGAAGTTGCTGCCATTACACCTGAAATGGTTCTCAATCATATGGACAACTACCGAGAGGCTACATCAGTTTATCAATATTCAAGGCCGCCACTTGAGTGATGATTTATTCAAAATACACTGATGTAAAACGGCATTCTATGTGCTTTCCAGAAATAGAAAACTATTATCCGTATCTTCTTTGATTTTGAATTTATTCGCTTCTCAAATAGGGGAGTTCTTTCTGCCGCATCCTGCATTTACAACTGCTCGCTTCCGGTATTAATGTGCCCATTAACGAATAATTTGGTGGATCCTTCACCCTAACTCTCGTGAAGCGAATTGCCATACTTTTACTTGGATTTATTTTCATCGCATTTTCAACTGCCCACACCCCCAGCCTGTCCAGGGTTTTCTGCAATTTTTCCATGTCTGCATTATTTATAATTGTTCTGTAAATTGCACAGTCATCAGCAAAAAGTCTAATAGTTGATTCCATATTCCTCCAAATATCATTTACATGTCTTCAGTGAGCGGAGAATCCCAAAGTCCGATCCTCTGCGCCGTTCCAAACATAGCCTTATAAGGGCTTGTCTTGATGCCTGAATGCAGAGTTTGGTTTTTCTTGCTTTGGATAAATCGTAGTCCTTCAGACCAGGGTTTCGTGTTGTTGTCGGACATTCAAGCAATAAGCGTGTCTCGAACATCTTGGTTGGATCTTTCAACTGATCCTCGACTTTGAGAATGTCTCCTCTTTCCATGCACGAGCTTCATTCCTGGCCATATATCAGCCAAGTTTTGTATTATTTTGTTCGCAAATTCGCGGCCATTGTCGCTCTGCGGTATGAATGGGGCACCGAACATACAAAAGATGTCCATTAGCTGACAGGCCACTTCCTCGGCGGTTTTGCTCTTCAGGGGACGAAGAATTGTGAACTTGGTCAAATGGTCTTGATAGTTCATAATGAATCGGTAATATCCATCTGGTTCAGACTGCACATCAATCAAGTCTACCTAGCACCGAGAATTCATGTAATGTGAAAGGACTAATCCCCGTTTCGGTGTCTTTTTCTTCAATTGACACTGCTCACAAAGTGCCAAATAAAGGTCTATCAATTGTCGAGTACCGTTGCAATACTTCTTTTTCAGTTCAGTTTCCATGACTGAAAGAAAGAAACAACAATTTAGAAAGGAAGGGATAAAGAGAATGATTTTGCGAATCACAAACAAAACAGTGTCTTTTACCTCTTGTCCTTTTGTGTCCATGTTGACAAGTGCTGTTTCCAAGACATCAAACAGCTCCTCCGTCTTGCAGTAATAACGAATGTTTGAATCATCATTTTCGCCGGAACCACTTTCAGTAAGTTTCTGCGTATCACCGATCTTCATGACATCGTATTTTTTAAGACGTCGGTAATGTTTTGAAGTCAGCGGCTGGTTATTCTTTCGCAATATCTGAGCGTCCTTAACTTCCCGTAAAATGTCATTGTAACGCTCTTTATCAAGAAACAAGCTCATATGACTGCTTGCGTCATTCATCTCCTTCACTTTCTCATTAAAAATCTTCTTCACACTGTCAACAGACATTGCTGTGAAAAACACCAACTTGCAGTTCGGCAGGTTGAAACTTGTCTCACATCGCGTCGTGGCTGTAAAAGGTAACGACCACGACAACTTGTGGTATTTTCATGAAGTCCGAAATTGTTGTGGTCATTTCCTTTAACAGCCACAAAAAGAATTTCGCATCATGGCATATCTTTACATGCCACAACGCGTTACGGTTGTTTAAAAACAGCCACAACACGAAATTTTGCGTTGTAGCGGTTTCTCAAATGCCACAACGCGTTGTGGCCGTTTTTTCCGCTCAATGAACGTTTTCGATCTTTGAGCGTAACATATATATTGTTGTCGGCAACGCAAAACCTGAACAATTTTAAATGTCGTCAATAAAAACCACAAAACTTCAGCCCAACGCCGCTGTGTAGTCAGTGCCTTAGACTTGGATGTCTTGCAAAATTTTTTAGTATTTATTAACCACTGCGCAACTCTTTCGAATTTACAGTGTTGCGTGTAGCGCTGTGATTGACACGAGGTGCTGGGCTTGTTTAAATAGTGTTTGGCGCGTTCTAAAAACAAGGGAAGAGGGTTTAGGTGCATTCTCAAAAGAAATGAAGAGACTGTAATCTGCATTATATTCATTTCGGACATCACAGAGAAGGCCGTGTGTTTCATTTGGAAAGACCACCCCATGGATATTTATTTTAATATTCTAAAATACACGAAGAGAACCTAGTTTAGGCGCATTCTCAAAACAAGCGAAGATACTCTAGTCTGAATTATATTCATTTCGGACCTCACAGAGAAGGATATGTGTTTCATTTGGAAAAACCAACCAATGGATGTTTACTTTAATATTCACGTGGACAACATAAGCGGTTCTTGGACAATAAGGCGGTGTACCTGTAAACGTAACATTGAGGCGAGTTCGCGTAACAATTGTTGCCTTGGAAAAGAAATAAGTATGCCTATTACATATTCTGAGTGTGTACCTGTAGCCTTAGTTACCCAGCATGAATTACGCATGCACTGTATTGTTTTGTCATCTGTGGCCTGGTCTGGCTGTATCATATTTTCCCACACTATTTTATTTTGAAAATATACAACACACTAGTTTTACCTACATTTTTATATGGGTCAGAAAATTGGACTCTAACAGCCTTACAAAGACGAAGAATTGAAGCGGCAGAAATGAATTTACTGAGACCTCTGGCAGGCTACACCCTTTATGACCACAAAACAAATTGCTACATACGCCACGAACTACGGATTACAGGCATACTAGACAAGATAGATGAATACAGGAGGAACTGGCTTTCACACTTGCAAAGAATGCCACAAAACCGAATCCCTTTGAAATCGTACCACGACAGACCACAAGGAAGGAGAACAATTGGAAGACCGAAGAAGCGTTGGCGCGAGCAGCTCTAACTCTGGAGACGGAACGGATCAAAGGGTCCAATCCTTGATGTTTATGATAATGACATTATTTTATAAAAGTTGCAATTTTCGGAAAAAAAAAATATTGAACATAAGACGTATGTTCTGATTTTGTCTACAAGTTTTGTCTGAAACATTTCTCATTCTAAGAAGAACTGATCGAGGCATTATCATAAATGCACATATGTTTTCTCTAAAGTACCCGTTATTCTTGTCAGATTTTAAGGAAACTTGAATATTTCTACAGATATTCGAAAAATATTAATATAAAATTTCATGGAACCACTTCCAGTGGGACCGAGTTGTCCGATGTGGATAGACAGACGAAGAAGTAGGCTTGACGAAGCTAGTGTTCACTTTTCGGAATTTTGTGAACACGCTAAAAATGAATGGTTGTGGGTTGGCCTTCCGATCCCTGGCAGGAGCAGGAATTGTTCTGTCCACCACCACGTGTACACTGGCTGTAGGTTCCATATAGCCGCCTATTAAACAAATATCGAGGCCTGTTTTAGTGATAAATCTATTCGAGAGTGAAGCTAATCACTAAGCTTCATGTTGTGCCAAGTTCTATAAAGTGGAGATTTGTTTACCTTAATTCTATTTAAATAAGTTCAGAAAAAATATACCCCAGAGTCCAAATCCCACATATTTTAGAGCTTGGCACACTAGCAACATTCCCCGCATTTACGTCGTACGAATGGTATGTGTAAGAAGCTCAGCGATTTCTGAGTTTTAACCAAATTTGACAATTTTAAATTAATATAAAATTCACCAATATCAAATTTCACGAAAATCCTTCCAGTGGGAACTGAGTAGATACATGCGAACAGAAGGAGGGACAGACCTAACGAAGCTAAAAGATTCTTGCGATTATGCGATCGCGCCTAATATCAACTGCCATGTCCGGGAATAAAACCATGTTCATCCATCCGTAGGCCAGTCGCTTTAGTCAGTTAAGTTTCTTCTGTAAGAGCCTGAAAACAACGACAAAGACTGTCTCGAATTCGGAACGCACTTTTATCGATTGCACGTCGGGCTGTCTGTCATGGTTAAGAGACTTCCTAAATCTGTTCAGGTCTATGCAGTGATGTGACCTTGAAATCTGCCCCTACCACTTCCACACTTAGGGATATGCCTGCTTCGAACCTCGTCCTGGCTAGCCGCTGTCATCGAAGGTGTCATGACTTTCTATTCGCTTGAGATGAAAGTCAGAATGGTACTGTACCATCAAACAGGCCACTTCAGGATATTCGTTATACGTCGTTCGGCACTATGTAACATGTGGTGTATGAAACGGTGTATTTAAATAGCTTAAGTTGGACAAATTATCCTCCACCACGCAACTTCTTCCTGTTGTAATCAAACGATAAAAGAGATCTGCAGTTTTATAGTTCTTTGAATCACGTAAGATCCAAACGAGAGCGTGTTTTAAGATCATATTATTTCATATTCTTTTGGTTCCATTTTTTATCATTGTACACATGGTTGTATGTTTTGCATGCTTCTGTATAATTTTGTAAATTATGTATTTTATTGTTATGTTTAAGAATTCTTATTGTGTTGTATCCGTTGCAGACCCGACGAGGAATGTATCTTGGATGTTGTTCCCAGGAGGGACGGAGCTCGGAACTCAGGTTAAGACGGGGAGTCGGGCAGGTCGCACACACACTCTCAATAATCCCCAAGTAGAGTGTACTGGAGTTTTGTTGTGTTGTGTGTAATTAAGGAATAAATGCAGTTACAACTGAACTGCGTTGGTGACAAATCTCGCCAGTGGGCTCTTCATTACCGGTAACACTCATTGACCGCCCAGCTTCATTCTCTGTTGCTCAGTCACTGTACGAGATACACAGCAGACTGCTGCTGCAGAACAAAGCAGCTACTGTTCCATGCGTTACTCCACACACTGCTTACGCGATAAACACTTAGCGCGTCCAGTTATAAACAAATAGAAATAGAAGGAAATTATATTCCTCCCATGCCTGGCCTTAAGAGAGGCGAGAACTAAGCGTGACAAAATTAAGCATATGACTAACATACAGTACATACAAGAATGCTAGAAAGAAAAGAAAGAAAACCACAACAACAACAAAATTAATATATGTCAACTACACAACAATTGTTATGTTCATGTATTCTTATTGTTGTGTATGTTGTGTTCTGTGTATTCTATTTCATGGTGTTGTTCTGCGTATTATTTGTGTGTTAATGTGTACTGTACTGCTGCCACCGGGATTCAACCTAATTGCAGTTAACAAAAATATCA
>Ga0123355_10009360_pt1 | contig 14877 bp, 8 predicted proteins | sample TergutEmb28metaG_3_FD_89872 | JGI IMG/M metagenome (GOLD analysis project Ga0123355, IMG submission 89872) | Embiratermes neotenicus P1 segment gut microbial communities from Petit-Saut dam, French Guiana - Emb289 P1 | ecosystem: Host-associated > Arthropoda: Insects > Digestive system > Gut ...
ACATGTTTCGGGCAACCATGTGCCCATCATCAGGAGAATTATTGTATCACTGCGACACCTGGTTTAGGTCACTCTGTGTAGATGACCGTCAGGTATGCAGGAGCATTTGCTCCTGCATACCTGACGGTCATCTACACAGAGTGACCTAAACCAGGTGTCGCAGTGATACAATAATTCTCCTGATGATGGGCACATGGTTGCCCGAAACATGTGGAGAATAGAAATAAACATACATGAAAAACTGTGCGTCAAGTTGGTTATTTACAAGAATCATGTCAGGATGCACGGTCAACAAAACATAATATATTACCTTACTGTTTGAAACGATTTCATCTGAATATTGTGACTGTTGGTAGGTTGCTCTTAGCTTGCAGTAAGAAACCTCGTAACTTCCACTGAACTTTGTCGTATATACATATACACCCATTCATACAGGGTCTGCTAGGTTGGAATGCAGATCTGTAAGTGCGTGCTGCGTACTGATAGTTGCGTCGGTACTGTGAGGTCCTGTGTCTATACTGGATACTGAGACTGTGAGGAATCTCCGTCGGTTGCATAGAATGAAGGAACTGTGGCTTCAGTAAGCAGCATCTATCGCTTACCCGCAGGGAAAGTCGTGTTCCGGTGTAAAGTAGATGGGCGTTTGGGCACAGATAGGGTCAAGGGTCATGTACCTCTCTGCATGCAGGTTAGGTCAGCACTAGCATTTAGTTCTGTCTACCGACGTGAGCGCTATAGTGGCCTGCACTTACTACAATTACGTATGTACATACATACATACTTATCGTACATACATATATACACAGACTGTGGTTTCTGTGCCCTGCAAATGCTGTACCACTAAAATGCTCAGAACTCTGCTCATAAAATTTATTTAAGAGTTTTTGCCATTGTATGACTCAATATACATTTTTCTTCTTAAATTGCATTAAGTGACGGGTCTTGTAATGGAAAGAGATTGCATTTTCTGTGAAGTAGGAACTTACTTATTAAATTATATTTCGATGAGTTCTGAAATGGAAAGCTTTCTGTAAGAGCTGCAATACGTTCGTTCTTTTGACCACAAACTTCTTTACAGAGCTCGGTCTTTCACTGGAAAAATCTCTAATCGCGAGACTGAATGATGCTGAGGACATGGATATGTATTTATTGCTCGTATAAACTTGCAGCAAGTTGCTAAGATTGTGAGGTGGAATAATGAGAAGATAAGTGAATAATGAATTGCAAATTCTATGCCTTAATTCGACGCAGCTTCCTATCTCGGTATTTCCCTCAAGGGACGAAGAAAAACAAAGAAATACTCCAGTCTAACAGCCGGATTTCAGGACAAAAGAAACAAGAAGAAAAATGCAGGGGTGCACAAATTTTCCAGGAATCTGGGATCGTACCTCAAAATTGTAGGCGCCCGTAGGGTGACAGGAAGTAAGTTTCGTACTGAGGGCCCACAAACATTAGGCGCTACCGTACCAAACGTATTCGCCAGGGCGCCCTGCATTTGTTCTCACATCCCCCCCCCCCAACCTCTAGCGTTATGTTCTCCAAAACGTCCAAACCAACACTGGGATTCACCCGGTTCCCGTATTAAATGGGCACAGGGGGAGTTTTCGCCAGGGTTACAGCAGGTGAGGTGTGAATCTGACCGCCTATTTAACCTAGTACCGAGGTTATGAATAAGTGGAGCCGTACCCTCACTCTCTCATGTGTCTGTGTAACTTGCGTAGGGACTTCAGCATTCAAGAAGATCTGCTGAAGAGACCTCATAGCGGACATAGTTGTTAACGAGAGATTAAAAAATGAACGGTAAGAGACTGACGACTTGGGAAATGTCACGGAACATTAAGTTCTTCTTTTACCTACTGCCAATTGAATCGGGTTGGGCTTTCTTTGAGGAAAATTAAGTAATACTTAGTTTCAGGAAGGAAAATTAAATGACAAATTGATGCAAAGAAGGTTGAGAGTGTACCTGAAGAAAAATGGGGACGCTCTGTTCAGCCTGTAAAGGATATATAAGAAAAGATGTGGACAGAAATAGAACAGTCTGCGGTATAGATCATATTATAATTAATTTGGGTGATGACATTCCTCAGATGCACTTAGCCCAAGCAAGGAATTCTGTGGAGACGACCGCGGTGACGATGACGGTTGAGATACAGCCTCTGTCTAATAGGATCTGAAATGTTTATTGCATTCTGATTTTAGGGGAACCTCTCAGGTGAAACTTAAAACTCGGATTTAAATGTGTTCCATCTCGTCGGGTTGCACAGTTTTGGCAAATTATGTACCCAAGCGGCAACGGTGAATCTCGTGAAGCATTACACAGCAGTTTCTTCAGAGCAAGCTCCTTACGTTAAACACTGAATCTTCTGTAGGCTATCAATGACCAGTGCGTGGTCAAGCACGCTACTGCCGCTACACGTGCTTAGTACTCGCCGTGTTATCGTGAGCTGTTAGTTTCTATATTTAAAAATGAAGTGCGCGAAATATTTAAGCCTAAAGTCTCTTTTGCCTGTGTTGTAATTTTTTTTTTAGTTTGGACTAGAACCTGACCCAAATTCTAGTCTTTATTTATGACTTCATCCTACCGAAGGGGCTTCTGGCGGTCTACTGACTTCTAACCAGCAGTCCGGGGTTCGCCTACTTGCATGCCGGACTCCTACCTTTAAGTCTACACACACACACACACACACACATATATATATATATATATATATATATATAAAGCAATCCCATTACAGGCCTGGACAGGCCCTGTGGGTTCCAGGAAGTTGAGGCTCCCAGATTTCAAGACAATCGGCACACGAAGGTGGTAGAGTTGTCAGCCCTACGCACCGGCCGCCTTTACCCCCTAGGAAATATTCCTGGTACTCGTTTCTGTTAGAGGCTGAGTCAACCCCAGGGCCATAGTGCGGCCGAAAGGATTATGTCAACGAAATATTCCAATGACACCATCGGGAATCGAACCCGCGACCTTCCGGTTTGTAGCACAGTGCCTCAACCGACTACACCACCGCGTACCCCATATATATGTATGTATACACACACACACACACACACACATTCAAACGGTGTTGCTGCCGGCCAGTTCCGTCGAGGTCTTCTGTAATTTTTTTGGGCTTTAAAGCAAATTCTATGTTGGGACTAATATTCCATGTTACACAGAATGCTTCTCGTACAGCTCTCTTATATTTAACGTAAAATTTCCGACCTAATACAGCAGGTTCAATGTCACTCTCGTGTTTCCGAAATGCATCCATCCAAATGCAAACATCGAAGCTCGCCCTAAATATTGTAACTGCTCATAATATGCCGTCTGATACGTACATAAAATAATCCACTTTAAAATTCGGCTGTACCTTCTTACTGACTTTAAGAGAACGAGAGGGCAGTGCATTAAAATTTTCAGAACCCAGCAAATTAAGTTTTTTCTATAATACATACGGATTCTTCTTGTTATTACAAATCCACTCTACTTTCTTTTCTCATAACTACTTCGGTCTTCAAAGCGGAAAAAAGCAGCCAGAGTACGTATAACGTAACTTTTGACGCGCCTTTGTGCAACCATTTTCGTTGAAAAGCAATTAGTATTATATATTCTGTGTGTGTGTCTATAGAATTAGTTATCTATCATGCAATGCGCTTACGCCATATTGTCATCTGTGGTCTGTCCATCTCTAGAATATTTTTCCACATTATTTCACAAAAGACACGATTAAAAACAAGTTTTTTTAACATAAAACGTGTGTTTTGATTGGTTCTACAACTCTTGGCTGAAACATTTCTCATTGTAAGAAGAACTGAGCGAGATATGATCAAAAATGTATTTTGGTCTTCACGTAAAATATAAGATATTCCCGTCAGATTTTAATGAAACTTGATTTTTCTCGACAGATTTTCGAAAAATACTTCAAATTTAATGAAAATTCTTTCAGTGGGAGCCGAGTTGTTCCATGCGGATGGACGGACGGAGAGACGGACAAACGGAAAGACAGATATGACGGAGCGACTTCTCGCTTTTCACAATTTTGCGAACGCGCCTAAACATGGAAACTTTTGTATATAATTGGAAAACTTTCTATATGACCTCCTTCATTGTTCCAACAATGGCACAACAGCATACACGACGTTTCGGAAAGTGACTGCACTCATTTTAGGAAGAAAGAAATCTGTGTTACGCATAGAATCTTCGCATCACGATAACGGTGAATACAGACTTACCCGTAAACGTCCAGGCGATTCAAGCCAAGCGACGTAGAGTTATTTCCCGCGAATATGATCTGACATTGTCTCGACTTTCAACGATGTCTTGCTGGAACGTGATACTGGAAAAGGAGACACTAAGCATGAGAGTTCGTAACCCGACACGGTCGGAATATGCGATACTTTCTTAACAAAACTTTGCACCACAACTATCCAGACGAAACGTAAAAGAAGACAGATATACCAAATTGGGCGAACAGTATATTTAATAACTTTAGAACACAATGTAGGCACTGCAAGTATATTGAAATTAAAAGCCATGAGCTTTACAAATACGAGATATTTTCTACAATTTTCAGATAAACAGAAATTACTTTTCTAGAGCGATTCAATGCCTGGTCTATGCAAAGATAAATTATTGTGTTTTGTCTTTTATAAGGACTGGCATTGTAAATACTGCGCTGTCTAAGGCATGGGTCTGCGGCCGCTCGCTTGCTGGGGTTGCGGGTTCGAATCCCGCTGGAGACAAAGATGTCTGTCTCTTGTGAGTTTTGTTTGTTGTCAAGTAAAGGTCTTTGCTTCGGGATGATCATTCGTCCTACCAAGTGTGGCTTGTGTGAGTGTAAGCGTAGCCTAGATAATGAGGAAGCCCTGGCCCATTAGGGGCTGCTGTACCCTAGAAAAATTTGTAAGTACTATTTGTATGAGATTCATGCATCATAAATTGCTATAGAGAGAGAAGGATGGAACAGCATTCAGAGTTGTGTCCTTTTCAATATCTTGACACTCATACATGAAACCGTTTAAAAGAACTGGATGCCATAACAGTCCAAGCATTTCTTGAACAGCTGAAAGAAAGTCAGGGTTTTCCATCCGTAATGTTAGAGACAAAGGAAAAACCGAAACAGGAACTTTTCAACGCTAACATTATGTATTAACGACTGAAATAAACATGTTAATATTACGATATTTTTCTCAAGAAAGGAATAAAGACATGAGTCAAAATAACTGTTCAGACAACGGGCTATTGCAACATAATTTCGGAATAGTCAATATTTTTATGTGTATGTCCATGCGTACCTTATATTTATGTATATATTTTCCATGGCCAGACAGTCCCTAGTGGGCCAGAGCCTCCTAATTATTGAGGCTGCACGATCACACTCCGACACACCGCAATCGGTAGGACTCCTTTGGACGAGTGATCAAACCTTCGCAAGGACTTCTATTTGACAACACACAACACTCACAAGTGATAAACTTCCACGCCCCCGACGGGATTCGAAACAGCAATCCCAGCAAGCAAGCGACCCCCAGACCCAAGTTTTAGACGGAGCGTCCACTGAGATCGGCTGTCCGTGTGTGCGTGTGTGTGTATGTATGCATATAAATAAGTGTGTATGTATATGTATATAATCTGTCATTAAATATTTCAATATTCTCTCTTTCTATCCATCTGTTTGCATTAAGTTACAATAATTGTTTTGTTGCTTCAAGCTTTATATATTCACCACTATTTCGTAGCTTGGCAACAATTTAATTCAAGATGCAATAATATGAGGCGCCACGGCAATAAATAGTAGAAATTTAATTGAGGGAATATAACGTTATTCTGATTATGTTAATCAAATTGTGACAGTGAATAAACCAGACGATTTCTGTGTTTGGCACGTATGGGGCAGAAGATAAACGCACGAAAACTTTGATTAGAATACCAGAGGGAAAGAGACCATATGAAAGAGCTGGGCGTTAAGTAAGAGGATAATATTAAAATGGACCTTGAATAAATACTTTGGAACTGGCTTAATCTGTCTCTGGTTCGAGGCAACTGGTGTGTAATGGAGGTTCGGCTTTTATAAAACGTGAGAAAATTCTTCTCTGGCCGAAAAAGTATTTGCAACAAATTTCGAGGTCCAGTGGGTAGTCATTCTTACTTTGCATCGAGAGGTTATGGTTTTAAAATTTTACGTGTCACATCATGAAGTTTTTTGTATAGTTTATTTTTGACCAGACTCAAACTGTGCAGGTACTGTAAATTACGCCACGACCTTTTCTTGTACTACCTTTGCAACACAAAATTCCACTTATCTTGTCATTCCACGCAATAGGTCTATCATGTGATTCACTGGCATCATCGTTAAAGAAACGGTCAATAAAGAAATAGATAATTTCCTATATTATTAACTTGGGAGTTATTTCGGTACCTTTTATTTGACACATATGGGCGAAGAAAAGAAGCTTAAAATCAGTTTCAGTTAAAATTTCCTAAGATTCTGTTTAAGCAAGTCGAAAAACCTGTGGTCAGAAGGGTGATTTAAATACTATGCTGAAGAGGTAGGAATTTCATGTACCCAGATTTATCAATGCAGAAAGTCATGACTCATGTTGGGCTGTACATGAAATACGGATTAAGCTAAAAACACTTAAGCGATATATATCATCTGTATATGTGAGTGCATTCAGGTTTTAGTGTTTCGAAACTTCTGACAGTCGAATTGTTACAGCGGCTTTGAGAGCTGATATTCGTGTACTGGAATTTAGTTTTGTAATCTAAACCTACTTGCTATTTCTCCAAGTCCTGACGCCACTTCTCCTACGACATAAGTGCTGGTTTAGAACACTGACAGAGAAAATGACATGCAAAAATCATAAATTTTTGCTACGATTTGCAAGAGATTCACGATACAGCGCCTTAAAACCGGCCTGGTTAACATACTTTGCGTTAGAACATTTAGAGTTATAATTCAACCGTTAGTAGACTTAATCACGAAAACTGAGAAATATTCGTAAAATACTGAAGATCCAGCGTAACTAGAAGTTGCGTACGAATGACAGATGCAAAGCTTTCGTTGTGGAAAAGGATGTATATTTCTCCTTATTCTTCACACTATGGTCACTTCAAACTCGTTGAAAGATGTTCATCCCCTTAAGTAAGAAGCCTGTGCCAATCTGACGATTTGGAGAAGATAAAGATATACTTCCTCCTTCGACAGTTCAACCTCTGTTCCTCGGTCATCCAGTCTTCAGCCTGTTGGTCGTTCTAACAAGCGCTGTTTACTTTCGGCATTCGGGTTTTTTAAAACCCACATTTCTCGCTTCTTCTGCGTTCTCTACATTTCTCTGCACTTTAGAATTATACAAATTTTCTGTGAAATATAGGCGTAGCATGATTACTTACTTACTTACTCCATGGTGCAGAGTCCTTCTTGAGAAGCTAACTGGTTTGCAGCTAGTCAAGAAATTCACCACCTTTCACGGAACCCGAAAGTTCATTACCGCACTCACAAGCGTCCGCCACCTGTCCCTATCCTGGGCCAGCCCAATCCAGTCCATATACCCACATCCCACCTCCTGGAGATCCATCCTAATAGCCACCCATCTACGCCTAGGTCTCCCCAATGGTCTCCTTCCCTCCGGTTTCCCACCAAAACCCCATAGGCCACCCTCTCCTCACCCATACGCGCCACATGCCCAGCCCATCTCATTCTTCTAGATTTTATCACCCGCACAATATTGGTTGAGGAGTACAAATCATTTAGTTCCTCGTTATACAATCTCCTCCATTCCCCCGTTACCTCGTCCCTCCTAGGTCCAAATAAGGTGTAGCACGGTTAGTTTACTCTTTTTTTTTTTTTTTTTCAACTATTTTTTTAAGAAAAACTTACAGGTTTTTTTTGTGGAATGTGACGACGATTGTGAGTGACAAATATGAAAGAATTTTAAGAAAGTGAGTAAGGTACATTCTAACATTTAATTTCCCACCAAAACGCTAAAAATACAATGTCATGGTATGTGAAATTGTGATGTTGCTATGTGAGTCATATATTTGGTAACGGACGACCAGTGTCTCACAGGAACCTCCTTTCCCTTTCTCTGCAGCAGGTAACAGTTTGTGTTGACACGTCAGTGCCTCTTAAACATCTCGGCGCCAATTCCAGGAAGAACATATTTTTAGTGAAATGTGTGTTCAGTTATTGGAGGGAACTCGTTGGTCCCCTTCAGAAAGCACCACTTTGTATCTTAGGAGTGTAACAGATGACATCAGTCTGCCATGGGCTATCAGTGTGAAGAAACCTTCCATCACCGGTTATACTCCGTAATATGATTTGGGTGTTGGTGCCTTGCACTGAGAAACGAGGACCTACTCTGGTAGTTTGGCGGTATGATGGAGAGTCAATAGATGTTGGGCGGAAAAAAAACAGTAGCAATAGGGTGCAGACAGATCTAGTCCAGCTTACATCCTGGACGCTGTAGAGCACAGTGTTTGCTTGCATTACTTCGAAAACTCTTTATGGAACCAACAGAATTACGTTTGAAGTTTCCAGTCTTCTGGGATCTTACGTCATGTCAACTGGTAAATAGTTACAGACCTTTCGAAGGAACGCAGTACTTGCATTTCAGAGTCAATAATTCCAAGAAGAGCAACTGTTTTATGTATATATATATATATACATATATATATATACATACCTACATACACCACCCGTCATATCCCGGAAGATATGAATATTTTTCAGCACCGCTCCCAGAAACCCAAACTTCGATTGGACGTACTTGTTACTTCGGATTAACGTAATAAGGAGTGATTAGTTTCTTAAAGGACGTTAACTGCTGGCTCTTTATGGTAGAGACGTCTTGTGATTACCCTGAAATGTGAACTCATTTCTGAATATTACTTGCATGAACTTCATAACTTGTAGGAACAAATACAGAGACACAATCTATGGTGAAAACTTAATGTGAAATCAAACTGTAGTATTGGTCGATGTTCGCTGTTTATGTGTAACACTACTGCTATTATTTTGGAGGGGATTTCCTCAGATTTTGCAAGTAAGTTTCCGGAAAGCATCTTGCAGTATCCCACTGTTGTTGCATTCCACATTGTTTCCAAGTCAAAATCCACGGCAATTCCTTATATAATGCTGCAGTCCAATGAATTGTACTACTGCTTTATATCTGGTTGGTGGTGGTGGTGGTGACGGCGGTAGGGGGGATCGTTTAAAAAACTAACTCGGAAGCCAGCTGTCATGAATAAAGATGCTAAACACTTTGTAATTTCCTCTAAAACCCCCAGGTAAGTTTCGAATTAATACCTCGGATTATTCTGTGACTCGTCCATTCCTATTCAATATTTGCTGGTCCACCTGTCATTCAACGCGCTACAGCCTGAGCTGCTGATGGAAACGTTGAATGAAACACGAATGAAACGTAATTATCCTATATTTTGACTTTGCTTTCTGTGGTTTACGTTTTTTTATGATATGGAATAATTTTTGCAACAAGGACCGTCTTTGTTCCCGAAGAAGGAGCCATGCCCATAGCATTATAATGCCCATTATGTGAACTGTGGCTACTTATCTCTTACGATAATAATAGTTAAACAGTTACTGCACTATGCCATCTGCTTCAAAACTGGAGACTTTGCTTCTGCACATAGAGTGTATTTATGTGTTTAATATGGTGATGAGAGTAAACAGCAGTTATCTCCAGGAACAGAACTGACGGCTTGCGCATTGAATTTGATATGCAGTATGGTACGGAATGAATTTTAAAATATAATATACATTAATTTCAGGTTAGAAAGAGTTTTTAAATTTCTGGTACGTTATTTGAGTCATTGCTGAGAACAACATATAGAAATCTGAAGTAATTTGTACAGTCATTCAGACTTTGAGGATGATTACATGTGGCGCAATGCCTAATAACATACATCACTGAGTTGTCTGGCTCTCTTCGTGACATGTTGTTGAGCGGATTCTGATTTAAAAGGCAGTCATTATTGTAAAAAATCTGTTCACTGTGTCAATCAACGTGATATCCCGGATATGAATTTATCAAGCCTACCGTTGTGTCGATTAAAAATTTATTGGCGGGTGTTTTGATTGGCAGAAAGGATAGTGAAGTTTGCCTGTTGTAACAGTAGGTGGGATGGGAATAGGCTTTTTAATCTCTACAGCTAAAATATTTGTTTTTTGAATTTTTATAATTCAAACGGTCTCCTGAAGTCACGTGTTGGTTATATGGAAGCTTCTAAATTTCTAACAGGCTACAGGACCTTACGTACAAGTCAGAGACCCTCGCACTAAAGGGCCTGTTAACAGAATTGAATGGTTAAAGATATTTAGGGTTATAATTCAAGTGTAGCATGAGAGTCGTGAGATCATTACAGATATTTATATTGTTAAATTGGTACTAATTACAGAATAACTGTATCTTAAAACATTAGATGACAGAAGTTACGACCATATGGGATATTTCTAGCTAAAGTGGCTGTAGAACAGGGGGTTTCCTGAGTATTCCAATTTCTCCCCTGTCAGTGTCTTTTCACCAATACTCCACACTCATTCATCGATCACTGAAGCTATACAAACTTAGCAAGAGACAGCAACATTACGTGACACAACTAAAAGAAAACAACAGGCCTGTCACTTCCCTGTTTCAATTTTTTATTGTGTGAAGTACTGTGCGGATAGTCACAGCCAAGTCAAAAGTGACAACTGTGTCAATTCCTGGAGAGTAAAGCGCCATAGGTTCAATGAGACCACATTGCCTGAGGAATCAACTGTGTACTTCCCTTCTACAAGTTCGAGCCGCTTCCGTATGATCACTGCAGATGGCCCCGAGGGGGGCTGTGCGTTCTAAAAATGCACGAACTTTCTCCAATTTCCCAATTATTTTAGCTGCAGGGATTCCAATTCCATTATTATCCAGTCTGCTGGATATTCAGTCAAGTCTCATTATCGTAGTGCTAATCAAGACACCGACTAAATAATTAATCAATTTATACCTTTGCTATCAAATTAAATGACACTGTCAATAAAGTCCCTACTGAAATGATTGCCCTTATATTTAAATCCATTCAAACTCCATGTGATGAAGAGAGTTAGACAGCTACACAGCTACACAGCTACACACCTCACCAACGCATATTGTTACTTACTGATCCATACGTAATAACCTCCGAAGTCTGAGTAACAAGAAACATTCGTCATAGATTTTTATGTTTTAGTCAGAGCCCAGATTCCTTACTCATATTTCTAATAACTGAGAGTTAAAGCTCATGTCAGTCACATTTAAACCATTCATTTCCTACATTATAAAACCAAACTTCTGCCATGACGTACGACGTCACATCCATACAACAATAACTGCATAGTCGTCGCCATGAAAGCTACAGTCTCAGACGCAGACAACGTATGTTCATCGAAGTTGTTTTTTTGGTTATGTGTAAAGAGAAATTCGAAATATTCGTACTTTTCATTAAAAACAGTAAGGTATAAGTACCTACTGCGATGATAGTTTCTATTTTAGCCGTTCTATGACAATATATACATTTCATACATTTTTTTATATTTCACAATATGACCATCTTTCTTAATAAAGGACAGAAATACCGACCTTAAACACAAAACTCCAAGGAAGAATCTCAGAGTATTTTTTAAATCAATAATTGTGGAAGTGTTTCAAATGATTGCTAACTATAGCGCAATGAGCATACATTGCTTCAGACTTCAATAGTTTGCACATTAATAATATAATATCTGTTTTAGTAAAAAATAAACTAACAGCTACAAGTAGCGGCCATGTAGACAGTACAACGACACGAAAAAAAATTCTTTAATTTTTAGGTCTAGAAGCAGCGTCGAATGGCGAATTTGGTATTTCATGTTTTCGCATAAAATAATTATACGTAATATAGAGCTCGAAATTTCTTCGATAAAAAGTGACATCTAAATAACCGTAGTCACCGTTGAACACTTCCTACGCACTGTAATTATAACTTACTTTATTAAGGTCAGTGACTGTCGTCTCACATGAAGTGTCCATCCCTTACTCACTTCTTACACCAAATCCACCGATCCATTTACGAGCTTTTCTATACGTTTGTTTTCTTTACTCTCCTACTTTGGGAGCTAGCGCAGTCCGACCTTAATTCATTCTGTCTTGGTGAAGCGAAATGCGGGTCGAGTGGGTGATATAAAGCTAGGGCCGAAACCAAAAACTTGGAGAAAATTTTAAATCGGCGGTGGTTCAAAAACTCTTCTACTAAAAAGGTGCAGAAAAATTGTATATTGTCAAGTATGTGGCAAAGACTTAGTCTGCCATTTTAAGCGCGCATTGTACCATGGTGAAGCGGCGTGTATTCTTTTATGTAACATGTATGGGGAGAATATAAATGTGCCCTACAGGATTTTAGTTGAAATAAGTGTTATCCTAGCTGAAGGGAAGATCTACAAGACGTCTAGTTCGCAGGAAACATAATACTATAGCTGTTATGTGGATTAATGTGGCTCTGGGCAGTGTATAGTGTCGGACTCGTGTTAATATGGTACTGAAGATTTTAGTCCATAAAGTTGGGGAAGTTACTTTCAATTCTTTGGTGAACGACCCCCCTTTTTGTGGTTAGTTTAACACTTAGTAAAAAGTACATTTTATTTCGAGACGTGGTGTGATGCAGGGTCCCACTCCGCTTCCACAGAGCAGTGCGTATAAAGATTTTATTTTGCCCAGTGTTGTACGTTTGAGATCTGGCTGTTCGTGAACGGCCAGGTTTTTATGACTGCGCCGTCGCGTGAGTTGACGATACCTGACCTGGGCAAGACGAGCTTCTGAGGAAGTACAGAGCAGAGGGGTGTTACTCAGCTGGGGCGTGCGCACTGATACTTTTGTTAATGTGGTTTGTCGGCCATTAAAACGACGAAAAAACCATTTTTGTGAGGGATTTATTGAAACATGTAGATATACTTGTAGAATGCTCTGAGTTAGCGCCCCTATTATTGAATTATTTAAATGACCCAAATAAAATAATATGTTTAGCGCTCACAAAAAAGATAATTGTAATATCGGCCAGCAGATTTCAAAAGTTCTCTGAAAGTTTGAAACATTTCAGAGGATTCGGACACTTGATTTTGTGAATTTGTAACGGATATTGACGTGTGATGCTACGGCTTGGACTCGCGAACTTTGCAGTGGAGTTACCCACCACTTTCTTTTGCATTAAGTAAAGCTTTAACGACTAAGTTTCTCATGCAACGGCTAAGAATACTTGAGTTTTATTGAAATAGGAAAGTTTTACCGCGCAGTAACAATTCTCTTCACACTTCACTTCAGTTATAGAAACCAATCAGTGAGAAAAAATTCCTGTTTCTCGCGCTATCCACATGGATCACAGAAATTCTTTGTGCCACTTGGGTGAATAATTTTTTAATGTTAATCCTGGCCGTACATAAAATATCTACGTGGGTTTTAAAGAAACAAACTTCAAATATTGGATATTTGAAGTCCAAAATATTGCATATAGAATTCTGTAAACAATGTACGTCTTGCTGTCAGGGACAGTTATTTTTCTAGACCTGCCAGAGTTCATGACACGAAGGCGCATTTTCGTTGCGTGATTTCAGGCTTCCGCCGCTGTGTAGATGAGACCTGCGCTCTTTTGTGATATGACGCAGCGTAGAATGGTTCTTTATTACTGATGTTGCGATACAACCTATCAATCCCATTTCAAGGGTCAAGCTCGACCCTTGAAGATGGGGCCGATGGGATGTCCCGATCTGTCAGTAAAAATCTACCACTACAAGCTGTGTAAAATACAAAAGAGCGCAGATTCATATATCTTTTCTACACTAATGACATCATCAAAAATTAGAGTCTGCATGACAGCTCTTGTGGCCAGACAACGCGGAAGGTTAAGTTCTCAGTGTGATACTCAGCCAGCCAGTGTAATCTATTTGCAGGCCTCTTTAGTCTCCCCAGCAACATCGCCTGCAGTAAACTTTGAAATATATATTTTTTTAATCCAGAACATAGTTTATATTTATTTTAAGGCTAGAGAAGCAGGTATCCTGTTGTTTAAGCCTGGTTTGTGACACACTGAATTAATTTAAGCGAATAATATACAAATCTGGAGGAACATACTCTCTCTGTCTTCGGGCTACAAGTGGTTAGTAAGAACATGGGATCATTTTACATTATTACGTCACAAATCATTTCGATTGTGAAGATGGATGCAGAAAGGTGCTGTAAAATGTAGCATCGTGGTCTTTTACGAAGCCGAGGTTGCGTAGTCGGTACAGCGACTAGGTTTCGGGCTGGGTCTGGGTTTCGAATCCCAGCTGTAAAGAAAGTTTTTCTATTCTCCAGAACGTCCGTAGCGGTCCTGAGCCCCACGCAGATTCTATTCATTTGGTACCGGTTTTATTTTCCTGGCTTGACGTTAACCAGTCACCTGCGTCTAGTGCCGAGGTAAATTACGAGTGGAGCTGTGCTTCTGCTCCCCCCTACATGCCTCGATGGAGAGGACAAGAAAAATGTTTCTTTACATTAATTGCTTATACAAGTTTTCTTCCTTTCGGTTTAAAATAAAGTCTTTATAGATATTTTTACAGTGGAATAAAGAGAGACCAACTTGATGTCAGTTGCTTTATTATTTCATTATTTAATGCTCAAAATGTTTCGGATGTTAATACATCCATCCTCAGGAGCTTGCGATTTATTTACTGAGTTATTTCATGGGTTGTATTGCTCTGGTTCGATGTGTGTTGGTGTTAAGTTGTGGTTTGGCTGTGGTGGTGTGGTATCCGTATGCAGGCTGAAGCCTGCATACGGATACCACACCACCACAGCCAAACTACAACGTAACACCAACACACATCGAACCAGAGCAATACAACCCATGAA
>Ga0123355_10009361_pt1 | contig 14877 bp, 9 predicted proteins | sample TergutEmb28metaG_3_FD_89872 | JGI IMG/M metagenome (GOLD analysis project Ga0123355, IMG submission 89872) | Embiratermes neotenicus P1 segment gut microbial communities from Petit-Saut dam, French Guiana - Emb289 P1 | ecosystem: Host-associated > Arthropoda: Insects > Digestive system > Gut ...
CCCCTTTTTTTTTTCCCTGGGGCGGCGGCGCCCCCCCCCCCCCCCCCCCCCCCACCTAGTGGGCCATGTCATCCTCATTTTTTAGGTTTCTAGATCACAAACAACGACGCACCACAGTCGGTAGGACTCCTCTGGACGAGTGATCAGCCCGACGCAGAGCTCTCTGCCTGACAACACACAACACTCACAACAAACGCCCATGCCCCCGGCGGGATTCGAACCGACAGTTTCAGCAGGCGAGCGGCCGCTTTAGACCGCGCGGCCACCGGGACTGGCTTCTTCACCAAATGTGCTGTACTTAGGGGCAGTCGACTGAAGGATGGCACAATACATGCAGAAATGTGTAATTGGAAATGTTGCAGCGAAAAGACCACTTGGGAGAAATAAAGGAAGGAAAGTATAGTCTTAACTGAATTTAAATAGAGTGTTAGGGTAATACCGCGGAACGGATTCATCTGGCTGAGTATAGGAACCACACTTACGAACAGCAGACAGTAATTTAGGGTGAAGGAATTTGTTCAACTTGGCAGCCATCAGGATCTCAAGGACACTGCTCCATCAAGAGGATAATGAAGCTACCCACATGTGCCGGCCACACAATGTTCCACCAAACTGAACCCCCAGACACATATTAGAGACCGGCCACACTTCACTGTCAGTGACAATCGTAATGCGGGGTGCCCCCATGACATAGCACACCAGGCTACCATTAACTAACTGCACACATTCAATACTGTTGAAGGCACTCCATGCTGACCACTAGGCAAGCACTTTATGTTTTTTCCACTTTATACAGAGAATATTGTAAAAAGGACCTACAGCACGCAGTTACTACTGTTGACGGTGCATGTGGGAAAGTCTGACAAGTATTTTGCACCATTGTGTTTTCACCTGCTATGATCCACGAGATATTTCTGGTCCACCGTCAGCAAGCGTCCGTCCGAGAGACGCAGGTGAAAACGCTGTTACATAAATGTCGTCTCGGTTTGCGCGCACATGAACCGACGCGAAACATGCGGTTAATGCAGCAGCCGTTACATAAGAGCATGTATCAGCCGGCTGCTGTCGCTCTAACAAGGGCCGCCGCGACTTTCGTGTTTACCGTCGCAGTAAAACAGCGGGGTGCATGGAGCGGCAGGGACGGGACGGGATGGGATGGGATGGGACGCCACGCCCTAAGCGTCTCTGGGACCCGCTCAGCCTATCAAATGGTTACGTAGGGCAGCTGCCCCCTGAGTCGAGAAGACTGAAGCGCGCAACCGTACCATTCCTATCAAATGCTGCGTTTAGAATGCGCGGAGGCGTACATCCACGCGCGTTGCGTGCCTGTGTGCAGTTGTGTTCATAAGGCTGTGGGACTTCAGCTTTACCACAATCACCTGACTCCTCGGTGGGGTTAAGCCGAACACAGCCACCGAATACGTAAGATAATTGGATGTATCGTCAGCATGTGCATACAGATCTGTCAGTGGCGAAGAAAATCTGGACAGCAACGACAGACAGACAGACGTCCATAATACCACGAATTCTCAGACACATGGCTGCTGGAGTTTCAAGTCTTTTTGGATATGACGAAGATTCGCTCAGTGAGTAGTTCCTCGTGTTTCAGATGATCGTAGTGCTTCCATCTTCAATGTTCAGTCAAATTGTTCTTCGACTCATTAAGTATGAGCATAAAGGTACATGGATATATCGAAACGTCGGATAGCACCTACCCAAAACACGTCACACCACAAAAAAAATAAATCTTCGGAAATACCGCGGTGACAGCCTGAAATGTCACATCACTTCCTCTTCATAATATGAAATTTCATAACACTAAAAGTGACGTCTGAAAAACGCATCATGTTGAAACCTCAAACGCAAGAAGTAGCATCTAACACTAATCATGTCTGAGATAATACTCATGGTAACGTCACATCCGTTTTGCCAGACCAATGATACATAAACAAGCAACATGACACCACATGTAAATTGTCCACGCTCAGTGCAGTAAGACAAGTGGCCATATACTGTCCAATAACTGTGCTAAACACGTAATTAGATACAACAATGTACAAACATGTTTCGGCATTTTTCGGTCATCCTCGGGCCTGGCATTCAACAGAGAAACATAGAAAAATGGCTATTTATGTTACAGATGTGTCATGGCACTTCTAAAATACAAATATTGAAATGGTTAGAAAGTGTGCATTCACACTTGGTGATATCAAGAGCCACAGGTGACACGAGGATTCCTGAAGACGAAGATGAATCGCTGCAACATAAGTTTGTGTGCAGTCGAATGACGACATATGACGCACCCTGAACTGCGCTTGTTAATCTTTTTAACCATTCTAATGTTTGCATATTAACTCCACCATTACACATCTATCACATAAATAGCGATTTTGTTATTTTTCTTCGCCGAATGCCTCCCTAAGGATCGCTAAAAAAAAGACCGAAACATGTAGGACAGCCACATGTTTGTATATCTACAGGTGTGCACAATGAGAGAGCAGTTGTTGCAGCACGTCTGGTGACTGATGACAGTAAAGTTACACTATTCCCACTTGGACAGTGGGATGTCTACTTATCATTATATCAAACAGAACTCCATACTCTTTCATCGTCAGATGCTGGTGGTAACTCATGACATGAAAGATGCAGGCCTGCTCTGTTGCCGTGAATTTGTTAGGAAAACTGGGCCAAAAGTGTTGTGTGTCCGATTCTGTTACCGAGATCAACCTTCAATATCTCACACAGTTTAGAGTCGCTAACCTGCGAAATTCATGCAACTGCATTTTATTCCGAACCCAACTGAAACTGAAGGCTGTACGTATTAATAAACTGGTGGCCATCGGCCCAAAGAACGCGGTATGGCTTGCAACAAACAAAGCGAATGGAGGAAAGACTATTTTGCACGTTGCTAAGAATAAGGAGATTTTTACCAGACCTTTATTCTTGTCTCCATTTTTCATTTTCTTATGTCTCACACTGCTGAATTCTTTCGTTTCGTTGAAGGATTAAAGTGGAAGTTCTTGAAGACGAAGACAGCATCAAAACATCTAATTCGATGAAACGATTTCTACAGCACATCAAGATAACGTCCGTAATTTCAACTCCAGTTCCAAGCTCTAGCTCCCAAATTGAACGATTTCTTCTTCACATCGCGCGCGCGCGCGCGCGCACACACACACACACACACACACACACATAGCGTGTCATTTAATTCGGAAATAATGAAGCCTATAAGCCTTCTTATTCACTAAAGGCCACAACGCTAAAAAAAATTCATGCGACTGTACCAGACACTGTACTCGCTCCCTGCCCATAACTGTCAAATGCATACAATATCACACACTGTACTCGCTCCCTGTTCGTAACTGTCAAATGCATACAACAATATCAGACACTGTACTTAATTCCTATCTGCACATCTCTTTACCGTGGGCACGGCAGGTGTCAGGAAGTCGCGGGGGAGACAGGCTTCCTGTGAGATAAAGCCAACGTGCTCGAGGACGCGATAAAAGAATCAACCTCTTGTTGTCAATTTCAGCATTATAAAAATCTTAACTTTAATATCAAACAATTTAGAAAAGCTTCAAACCGATGAGTACTGTAAACAACTACACGTATTCCAGCACATCATTAGGATGCAGTCGAGCATCGCTATAGCGACTACGTTAGTTTGTATGTTATGATGACAAGCAGCTGGCTACGTGCAGACTGACAGCAGTGCAGACTATATGGCGAGAAATTATGTAATGATGTTACCGAAATGGGAGAAAACATGGGGGCGGTCGTGACCCAATGGAAATAATACCATGGAATTTGCCTTAAAAAACTGAGGAATACTGTGGAAAAATTTGGGATGGCCTGCCTTTGGGTCAAGACTTGAAGCCGGTGCCTGCCAACGTCGCGGACGGCAAATATATTTGTAAGGGAAATATTAGGACTCGACGTTCAGACGAGAGCAACATCAAATAAAACGGACGGCAAATATATTTGTAAGGGAAATATTAGGACTCGACGTTCAGACGAGAGCAACATCAAATAAAACGTACTTCTAGTTACGACGTTTCATGGTTGTGGTTAGGACGCTCTGCGCAGTTCCAGTGCATTTTCTGGAACGCAGAAACAGTGCCAAGGGCAAGCCAATCGCTTTGTACGATTCTTGCTTTTACTGCGACGACTTTCACGGATTTTCAAAGTGATAAACGTACAAAATTCTGCGACGTCTCAAATTGTTAACGACACTCATGTATCAAACAAATGCTCACTGATAAAACATGCCTTAACACATTTTAACATTCACCTACATGTTTCGGTCGCCTCTGCGACAATTATAAGGGTGGTTGACAAGAATACTGATAAAAATATCGCTGCCAAAATTGCACAGATAAAAGCATTTATATCTTATTGGTTTAATACGTACATAAGCGTTAGTATTTCCTTAACGGACATGAAGCATACAAAATGGTAATAAAGTCGGTTCAGCCCGCCAATACCGTTAAGTTCATTACACGCCTGCGCTGTCTATAAACTCACTATGGTTGCTCACACAAAGTTTAGTACGACAATCGAAATACGTGTTGTTGTTGTTCGTAGTAGATGAAAGATAAATTCTTCAACATGACATGTCAACCTTTCCTCCGGCAGGCGTTCTCTGTACCGATTGACAACATAACTTTGTGTGCCCTTTGGCACAACATTAAAAATGAACTCTATGAAACGAACAGAATTGTACCAAGCGATGGATGTGTTACACCAAGACATGTTCGTATGTCCTGCATTCTGTTCCGGACAGCTGAGAGGCATATTGTAGGCGAATACTTCGATTTACAAACAATGAAATGATTACATCAACAGAGCCAGCTTAATCTTACCTGACCACCGCATCGAGAGCTGCTGGAAGTGTCACAGGCTGACCGATGGTTATTTTCCTGTGCAAGATGTCGGCACGTTAGCAGCATCAAATGGGGCCGTGCGTGTTCTGGGTATCACAAACACTAACACCAGCACCATCATAACGAGTGTTTGTCGAATATGCATAAACACGTGTGTTTTGTGTTCGTCGTGCAATAACAACGGATTAAAATTTCGGAAAAAAAAAAAATCCACAAAATTTGAATCCGCTTGCACAATTCCGTTCAGCCACACCACACGGAAATACTCCAGCATTCAAATAAAGCTGAATATAATACGTTAATTTCGTGGAATAGCAATGAAATGGAACTATGCCCACACATCGCCATAATTGTCCTGTAGATTTTAAACGTCACTTACTGTAAGTGGGGTTGTATAGTTTAAAATTACGGGGCGAATAGTTACATGTGCCCTGTCTACTGCCTATCCAAGAACGATGTAACCTATGAGAAGTAAAGTAATGGGTACACCTAACCACTTACTGCGTAACACACTTCGTTACTCCACTAAAAATGTAAAAGGATATCTTTCTTGTTTTCATTTGTGTTTTTTGTGTTACAAGTATCGCTGTTAACTATATTTATTCGTATATCTTGTCCCGTACCGTTCAGCTTTATTGCTTTCTACTTCTTATAATTCCTTTTCTTTTACCTTTTCCACAAACGTTAACAAATGAAATGAATTAAGTTACATTGTTATTCTATTCTTGGGAGGGGCTTGTTACTTCAGCAGCCTTACAGACTTCTCTCTTCGGCAGAGAAGGACGGTGGGCGAATGAAGTAAAAGTGGGTTTCTTCCACAATAATGCTACCAATATCGAATTTTGTAATATAAAAGATAAACTTGCAGCAGCTATTTTGATACGGTACGTAATACATATAGCTCAAATCTTTTTAACGCTGGCTGTCGTATTAAAGAACAGCTCGCAAGCATCTTCTGAGGAAAGCAAGCAGAATGTGTGGCTTACTATACGCATATTTAGACTCCACTAACTGCTATTCCATTCGCCTTAAGCCGATATTAGTCAGGTTCCCCATAACCTCACACACCACAACTAAGAATCAAGCCACATTCACTCACAAGTAACGTACCGGTAATCCACAGCTGTTACTAAATCTTGTCTAGTACACTCATTCGTAAAGTACTGACTTCATAAAGCACTTTTAACGGAATACGTAAATAACACTGACCACTCTACAGCACAACGGCACACAGAATACTGCTGGCGGACAGCTGCGTCACACACAAGTCGAATGGATCAACCTGTCGTATCGAATGCAGCTCTGTCCGCTATCGACCAGTATCAACTATCGCTCGCCCATGGAGGATTTTCAATACACAGGCCGCATCTTATGGCATATGACACAATGTGTTTACATGGCGTCATAAGCAAGAATACTACAGTCCTCAGCACCGCTCCTAGCCCTCAAATTTTGACTTTCGGCGTGTTTCCTGATATAAAGAGTCCTTACAATACAATGCGAAGACTTTAATCTGCTAAACTTATTTACGTACGTAATTATTAATGCGTAGCATATTTCACAACGCTCTAAGTTAGAACATGTTGCAAATAATAGTAGTAGTAGTAGTAGTAGTAGTAGTAATAATAATAATAATAATAATAATAATAATAATAATAATAATAATAAAGGGGAAGAGCGCTTCCTCCGAATTTGTACGTACACATTTTCAGAATTTCACCTTCTGGGACTTTTATTTAATGACGCGCTGTAACACCTCTCATATATTTAGTTTTCTACGTTATTTTTGACGTAGTTACTACATACGCATATATATGTACATGTATGTATACATAATTACATACATACATACATACATACTTCGCAAACAAAATGAACTGTGTTGAAAACTATGCTTGAATGAGGCTCGAAAAGTGGAATGTGTGTCCAAGGAGGCGTGTAGTAGTGATGAAATAAACTGCTTTTTTGTGATCACAGGTTTAGCTGTGACTACTGTGACTTGATCTGAATCACTGCAAGCAGGGTTGCAATCAGACTGCTGTCAATCTTCATATGGTCCTCCCATCTCCCCCTAGATCTTCAGTGGTCTCTTTCGTCTAAGTTTGCCCACCTGTATGCACTTCTCCCTCATAATGCTACATACTCTATCCTCCTTGATTTCATCACCCTACTGACATCAGGTGAACATATTATGACACTCCTCCCTGTGCAAGCATCCTGTTGCCCCTTCTCCCTTATGCCCAGCGCCTCCCATAGTACCCTATTCTCAAACACCCTTGACACATGTTCTTCCATATGTGTCAATCTGTATCATAATTACAAAGTACAATGCATCACAAACCAATGCATTTTTATGCTTTACCTGCAGTAACGAAATCCATTTAATATGGCATATTTTTCTGGCAACAACAACAACAACAACAACGTATAAAGACCATGTCAGTATAAACCATTTCATGTACCACCTGTTCAGCTCTTACCTAAACATACCTGAACATCCCCATAAAGCACAGTCCATCCCGTTCAGTTTCCATTAACAGTATTCAGCCACAGTAGGGTTATCCCATCTAGGCGGGTTGGTGAACGGTCGGCCAGAAAAATGGGCTCAGAAAAGCAAACTGGCACTTGCGCAGTGTTCCGTGATTGGCCGTTTTCGGTACTTAAGTCAGGTGTGCAGAAATGAAATATAAGTGTACATAGGAAAAGTAATTACGTATCTATTTAAAATCTGAGTAAGAACCCTGAATGCAGCACTCCTCGAAGTTCGTTCCTTAAGTTGAAAGACCTTGAGATCTCGATGATGGAGGTAATGTTCCTCTGATACGTCGAGAACCACTCAGCCAGCGACACAACGTCACAACCCAGAAAACCTGAATCCATGTCATAAATTATCTTATTTTCAAATCAATCACTGGCAATATATTATGCTTTTAATTTCCATAACTACAATCTCATTGTTTATCTTACAAATATATATTAAATACCGGTAATATACAAAAGTAACCCAAAGCCACAGCTTTATTAATATGGCATATTACGTATGCAAGGTTTCACATTATCATGGTACCAGATCTCATTATGCTGTCATAACAACAGATGTAAATCAGTCCTAAGTCATACTATCACATCTGTAAAGGAAGATGGAATATTTAAATTCTTCAAACAACTATCCATTTATTGCTGTTACCATAAGTAGTTAGAAGTACACTGGATATACAGCCTAAGGCACTGAGTTCTGGCTACAAAGAACAGTCTCTCAAATATGATATTCTCACTACAAGCAGTATCCATACACATCCCACAAACCTTCAGTCTACAAATATTATGGACTATACCTTGTACTTCAAAGCTAATTCATGTCATGGCAACCTCATTTTAAAATCTACGAATTTTCTGAATGAGACACTGACACATTCCCTAACATTCTGCAGTTTGGAGGATCAGCCACAATGCTGTGCCAAAGATCTTTACTGCTAGATACTTCATACCAGTGACTGTTACATACAAACAGCATATTTTAGGCCACTAATCGAAAGATAACTCATCAACCGATAGCTACATAGCTTTATGCAGTGCACCATCACTCAATCACACAAACACTACAGAAACTGCCAGGGGCAGACAGTGTGCAGCTAGTGTCCAAATCACCCATTTTAACCAACCGACTATAATGCACAAACACACACACAAACACACACACACTGAGCACAATTAACAAAGCAAATCACCCACAATCACCTATGAAAAGTGACAGTCAACAGATGGGGCCACCAACTGACTAAAGAAATCAACATATATGGGGAAACAGGAACACCTAAACAAGACAACCAATTTCTTTCAGTGTGTTATGTAACAACACTATCAATTCCTAATATTGTATAGCATCAGTGACAGATATATGGATGACTACGGGGTACTGGTAACTGAAAAGGAAAAACTTGAGTGTTTGAACAAATGCTAGTCCCAGTGCCACTCTGTCCTCTATAAATCTTACTATCATTAACCTGGAATCAAATCTGGGCCTCCACAGTGGCAGGCCTGCAACTAATGCCCTGAGCCAAAATATGGACCTGATTGTAGAACATTTTCTGGGGGTGACTAAGGAAACTTTCATCAATAACAAGATGGATGGGCAATTTGCATGCAACATAATATTAAGGTGTGTTCAAGTAACCATTGTTGCAGTGGAAAAACAATAAGTATTAAATATTCTGGGTGGGTTTGTACCCCAGTTATATTATATTGTCATCTGTAGCCTGTCTGGCTTTACTTTTTTTTTTTCACATTATCTCATTAAGGGCATGATTTCTGGGAGGGAAAATGCTTAACATAAAGCATGTTGTGATTTTCACTACAAATTTGTCTGAAACATTTCTCATTTTAAGAAGAATTCAGTGATATATAGTCATGAATGTACAAACATCTCCATGTTAAGTATCTGTTATTGTCATATTTAAATTTAATTTGAATTTCCTTGACAAAATTTGAAAAAAATACTCAAATATCAAGTTTCATGAAAATCTGTCCAGAGGGAGCCAAGTTGTTCCATGCACATGGATAGATTGACCAACATGACAAAGCTAATAACTACTTTTTGCAATTTTTTAACCTACCTAAAAATCAACACTGGACTGCAAGTACCAAGCACAAGTGCTAACCACTCTACCACTATGCTCAGTGATGCTCCAACAATCATCCAAAATTCATACAGGCACATTGTGCCATTTATAGGCTATGTATTGAGAGTGCAAAAATAAATGCCTTTATCTGGGATACCAAATGTCATCATTGCCATCATTATCATCATTATCCAGCTAACATGGTGTTGGGCCACCTGTTGACCCTATCCAGTGTCACATAGCCAGAAGTCTCATTCATGGTTCCCCTGGTTTCTTCTGCCTGTAGGTCTGCAGTCTTTTAGTATTCTTGGTAATCTGTTACAGGGCATTCAGTTTACATGTTGTAACCAATTTCTTCTGTATTCCTGGATTTTGTTCAAAACTGGGGTTACATTCAGTTCATTTGCAATCTCTGTTTGTTCTAAAATCTGTCCCAGTGAATCCCAGTGTGCAATAACTAAATACACATGAACACATGTTCAGCCAGCACAACTACCTACATTTTATTTCCAATCATACACAACTTGTAGTTTAAGATTTTGTGTTATTGTAACACGTCTGGTAAATGATGCATCATCCCATCATCATAGAAATGTCACTCTAAATATATGTTTTACATATAATTCAATCAACTGCCTGAAGATGGCCACATACAATTATAAAATGCAAGAATATCAGTAATAAAAATGAATCTGATTGCAATGACTGACCTAAACATGTGTTGATGTATATAAACCACCCATTATCTGACACTCACTTGTCATTTCCCCATTCCCCATTACAAACTCAGCTGTTATGACACACAATGGGCTGCAATCCATTTTTTAATTATAAAAATGTGTGAATGGTAGGTATTCCTGTATTATCATTTCTCTTTCAGTTTGCATACAATTTTCCAAACACTTAAAATTTTAACTTATGTAAGACAAAAGGTTTTCTAAGTTTAATCAAATTTCAATTTAATAAAAACCCAAGAACCTCACATTCTACATATAATGACAATATCTAAATAACAACTGCAGTGTTGAAATACACATGTGCATACATAGGACCGCGTGTTTGCAGACATCAAAAAGCAACAGGAAACAAATGCTGGAAATTATAACATTAAGCTTTGTAACATGTCATATGGGCAATATATTGTTGAACAATTCCACTTGGAGTATAGAACATCAGTTAGCTTGATAATTGCACAGAATGAAACAGCCTCCTAATGCCATCTACATTATGTCACTAAAAGTATGATGTTACTAAGGCCTTCCACGAAGGAAAGTAATGTTGTTGAGGTGTAGGTGCCATGCACAGAACTGTCTTCAGCCTTTGGGATGTCACAAACAGCAGAGCTAAATTTCTGGAGCAAAGAGAGCTATTTAAAATTTCAACATGTCAGTACCAAACCACAGCAGAAAACAAGTTAATATTAAATTAATACTCGTATACTAGCTGAAAACTGGTTAGCTTCTCAAGGAATCTGCTCCATGAAATAAATAAATAAGTAAGTAAGTAAGTAAGTAAGTAAGTAAGTAAGTAAGTAGGTGTATGTATGTATGTATGTATACTGGAGAGGTTGTGTGTTATTTACGGTCTCTCGGCTTTGTATATTCCATGGACAACATGAAATGCTCTACACTGTATTTGAAAGATTCTTAAAACATATGATGAGAAAAGTGTAATGGTTTTCACTGCACCCAATTAAGTAGCATGTTACTTAACAAATTTACTAGCTCAATACCTTTTATGTATCCCCTGTAACCAAATCCACCATACTGATCATCCATATTTCCATCACTACATCAAAATCCACATCCCATCAGGCATGAGACCTTGTTACAGTTTCAAGTCATTTTCAAGTAGCTTCCTTTTTCCTAGGATTGTATGCTCTACCTTGCACCCAACAAGAGTTATCTGCATGTTTAAGGCATGATGTGTTTGGCTGTGTAACTCTGTCTCACATATGAACTTTATCTTTCTATTCTGACAATGCACAACAAAGGATAGAGTACAGACAAGATACTGCACTGAGATAATGGACTGCACTGAGGAATTTTGGTTCAATTCCTGGTAGGAGGTGAGGGAATTTTCTTTTCTCCACAGCATTCATAATGGGCATGGTACCTACTCAATCCCCTTGCTCAGTGAGTACCAAGGGCCCTTTCCCTGCACATAAAGCAGCCAGGGCATGAAACTGACCATTTATCTCCAACTAGTGCTGAAATTAAAAATGAGTGGAGTTAACACTCCCACTCTCCCATATGCAGTCATGGTATGCACAGGGGGAACTGTAGCTTCATACGGAAAAAGTGTAAATGTTCATATCAGAGTCATACACTGTATCTGTACATCTGCATATCCTGCAATGCATTAATGTCCTAAGTGCAAAGAACACTTACTGCACAAATAGAAACATAATATTTTGCACATGGTTCGGTTTAACATTAAAATGGTCCCTGTGGTTATGACACTAACAGATGATCATATAAATTAAAAATTTAAATTATTGTCACAGATATTAAAGGGCAAGACACTTTTAAATAAGTACTGGATATTTCTTAATAAATATTTAACTAAATATTGGCCAATGCAAAAATGGCCATTTTATCAGTTTACTGGGCAGACTGCCTTAACCCTGTACAAGTAACTTTCCTGTTCTCTTTGTATTGGTGACAACCACTTGCCAGTATTGTGAAGGTTTCAATATCATCCTCACCTGCAGCAACCAGGAGATGTTCTTCCTTTTTACATGTTTCTGTCTGTTCAGCTGCAAGAAGAAGTCTCACAAGATTTGGGGGTGTTTGACCTTCACATCTGTAATAAGTCAAAAAGTCTCAGGTCCTGCAACATCAAAACTCCTACAGAACTTCAATATCATACCAGGCTGTTTTTTAAATGACACACACATATTTGCTGAGTTTAAAATATGTGCAGTGACACAATGCAACCTGATCAGAAATGATAATGAACCAGCCATGCAAATAATTCAAAACATTATCCCACTCTTTACTCGAAAAAGTGAGAAAAACTAGAAAATCACTTCTCAGATGATATTAGACGACTATCCATCCACAAAAACCATTAAATACAGGAAAATTCTAATTATTTGGGTTCATGAAGGAGAGAAGATATTTAAATATCTGAAAACACAAAATTTCACAATTTCTTTCTTGTTTCATATAACCCACGTTTATTTTCACAAATAGTTATTACAGTTCAATATCATCCTCCTCCTCACAGCAGCCCCAAATTCTTTGTGGCTGTAGTATCACTGCATTTGAACCCTCTCTGACACAACTGTACATGCACCAAGTTTTGAACCTGGTCTCGAAACCACTGTAACAAGAGCGTAACACACCGCATTTGCACCACTCACAGCGCAGTCTGAATTGTGTGTCTGTGCACATGTTGTTCTGTTGGTATCACTGGACCATTGCAACAACACTGCTGTAGCTGATGACTTGTGGGTAGACATCAAGTTATACAGACAGCAGGGCATGTTATGAATATGTGTAAGTTTCTGTACTGACATCAGCATCAGGAACTGGACAGAAACTGGTGCAAGAAAGGGTGGACAACATGTGTAGTGGATTGTTAAACAATGTGGAGGACTGGGATAAATGGAAGACTTCCTAACATAACAATGCACGACCACTCCAACATAAGACCTAATTCAAACCAAGAAGTTGATGCAACATTTTAACTTACCATGTTGCATTCCATACTGACAGTTCTTATCTCAGTACAAACTTTGGGTTTTGAATGGATAATGGAGGACAATCCTTGGTTTTCAAACAACAAAACAACTTTTAACTATGCATAGAATTTACATTTCACTTCTCATTACATATAAAAGTTGTGATTCACAACTATACTTTCTAGAGAACATATCACCCTATGCAATCACACAGCATCTTAACAAAGGAGCTCCTACTTAACATGTCTACTGCGTGAATGAAACACATAAGGGATATGTTACTGGTTTGATTCAGCAGACACACCCACTGATTGATGTACTGCTTGATGGTTTATTTGTTTTGCTACTTATTTACTGGTAGCTAAAAGACTGGCTTACAGTATTGCATGTTGAAAGTGGAACTTCTATGTCTCTAATTCAGGGCAGCAGGTGTCTAACAAGACTGTGGGGTGAACACATGATCTATGAAGATCATATTTATGTCTCCTATTCAATACAATAATTCAAACCATCTCTGTCCCATCACATGTTATTGCAGCTAATCAATATTCTGGACTTTTTTTTGGTGGATGCTGCAGTGATTATTCTACAAGTAGACAAAACAACAATTACACATCTGATATATTAAGCAGTACACATCACAAAAAGCTTATTATTGACAAGGACTATGGTATAGAACTTGTCAATAATAAGCATTGCTTGGTACATAACGATTAACCTAACAGCTGTGAAATTGGTATTTTGGATCTGCTTCTCTGTGTCTACATTGACCAGTGGTAGTATAAGAAGCATCTCGATTCTGTGTATGCCTCCTCTCTATTTTAGAACAAATACCTTATTTTCAGACAACTTAACCCAGAGTACTGTGCTGTACCAACCATGTCACAAGAAGTGGAATTACGGCTATGTTTAAGAGTTCTCTGTTAATCTTGAAACAAAACAGCTCTTTTTCAAACCTACTGCAATTATCTTCTGCAACATAAATTACCCCCATTTTCAACTGCGACATAATCATTTAGGCAACTACAAGTGTCTAGGACTAGGCATTATACTGCTTTCACTTCTTACATATACAGACCATTAACAGATTTCTTGCATATCAATAACAGCCCTACGAATTACAGATGTTATTATGTCCATTGCCATCTGTTGACTGCACAAATCCTCTGTTCATCTCTGTAACTATACAGCCTGATAACTCTACACAATGGTTTATGCTGCACTCTGGTTCCAAGTAGCTACGCACACAATATGGCGGACCAGCACACTGTTGGCTGGCCGAACTGACAGAGGGCCTTCTAGAATGCCATGTTAAACTTCAGAATAAATAGTATCATGAGTACCTAAAATGGTATCACAGTTCTTTGATCAGAAGCTATTATGTAAACCATGTACTAGCACATCCACTTACTTCAGTTCAGTTACTTGCCACAGTTAACACAATCTCAGACACTTCCGGGCACCTCACTTTTATTATTCCGTGCCTCTAATATATTACAAGGTAGGTAGGTAGGTAGGTGGATGGGTGGGTAGGTAGGTGGGTAGGTAGGTGGGTAGGTAGGTGGGTAGGTAGGTAGGTAGGTAGGTAGGTAGGTGGGTAGGTAGGTAGGTAGGTAGGTAGGTAGGTAGGTAGGTAGGTAGGTAGGTAGGTAGGTAGGTAGGTAGGTAGGTAGGTAGGTAG
>Ga0123355_10009362_pt1 | contig 14877 bp, 7 predicted proteins | sample TergutEmb28metaG_3_FD_89872 | JGI IMG/M metagenome (GOLD analysis project Ga0123355, IMG submission 89872) | Embiratermes neotenicus P1 segment gut microbial communities from Petit-Saut dam, French Guiana - Emb289 P1 | ecosystem: Host-associated > Arthropoda: Insects > Digestive system > Gut ...
GAACTAAATCGTGAATATGTAATAACTTTAGCAAGGAACGACGAAATTCCCTGATGATGATCTGAAAAGATCGAAACATGTCGGAGTGGTTTTAAGTGTTTTAAAGTGTTTAAGTGAACGTTATATAAGTGCATTTGTTGGTTAATAGTTGAAGTGATTTTACGAAATGCACGGTGCAACGATGAGATTCCTCCTTCCTGTGTTCCTAATAGAAACATTGCTAGGAACATCTTAATGTTCGCGTTTGAGAATAGTGCAACAGCTCAAGAAGTGTGCTGAGTTTGATAAGAATGAAACATAAAATACCCAAAAAAGCACAAACCTGTAATCTTAAATCCATGAATCAGAAACCGTCAGTCGTCTCTATCTGAGATAGTCAAGGGAAATCTGACCTTGTTATAGAACCGGAGGATTCATTAGGGGATGGCCATAGTCCCATTTTCGACAGGGGCGGTGATTTTTCACTTCATAACCCCTGTTCCGAAAGACTCCAGGCAGTATGTCTCGTGCTTAGGTTGTGACGCTAGCCGAACTCATTAATACAACATTGTGCTCACTGAACGCAACAGTGGCACAATCCAAAAATTGCCCATTTAGAGTTAATGCTACGACTGAGTTGAAAAATATAACGCTTACATCCGGCAATAATGGCATCTAGATGGTTATGCTTTGACTAAGAAGTGTGTCGGAATTGTTGGAAATAGCTGTTATATTTTTTAGCTCAATCATGTTACTAACTCCAGATGGCAATAATATAAATAGCCAACTAGATGCAACAATAATAATTTTATTAATAATTTCAATCAGCTCAACATGTTTCGGGCGATAATTTCGCCCATCTTAAGGAGCACTAGACTGTGTTTACAGCTTGTGGTATAAGGCACAGACGATGATGCTTATTGGAGAACAGGTCACCAGCTGATTGAAATCATTAATAAAATTATTACAGTTGCATCTAGTTGGCTGTTCATATTATCGTATTAGTGATGAACGGTCACACAAACATCAAATCCAGATGATATTTTTTGCGTTATGCCAGTATTGCATTCGGTGGGCTATATGATGATTATAATTCGTGGTCTTTTTCCTCTCAAGTCCCGATAAATCGTTACGGAGTGCTACCTTTCTTTACCACCATATTTAGGACAATATAAATGACTACATCAGCCCACCTAAAAGATTCTGCTCATTTACAAGTACACAGGCGTGAAGGTAAACCCTGTCTTAGAGATTAAAATGATACTATTTAGAAGACGGTGTTGCTTCTATGAGGATGACGACTAAAGCTGTAATGTCTTTGGTTTGCATTCAGGAAATGTCCAGTTGCAGTGTGAATCGGGAAATACACTATCTTCTCTGAGGTTTTCCACTGCGTAGTTCCTCTAGGCAATGAGATGGGCTGGGCATATGGCGCGTATGGGTGAGGAGAGGGGGTGTATAGGGTCTTGGTGGGGAAACCGAAGGTAAAGAGACTACTGGGGAGACTTAGGCGTAGATGGGTGGATAATATTAGGATAGATGTCCAGGAGGTGGGATGTGGGTATATGGACTGGATTGGGCTGGTCCAGGGTAGAGACAGTTGGCAGATGCTTGTGAGTGCAGTAATGAACCTTCGGGTTCCGTGAAATGCGAGGAATTTCTTGACTAGCTGCAAACCAGTTAGCTTCTCAAGAAGGACTCTACACCATGGAGTAAGTAAGTTAGTCCCTCTAGGCAAATGCCGGAATAATGGTTTCAATGATGGTATTAAGGCGTGCTTCTACACAATCCGCTGTTCACTCCCATCCTGTAACTCGACTTTGTCAGTAAACCAATTTAATGTTTCGTAAAGGAAACTATAAACAAAGTAAACTAACCATAAGATGCTTAAGCATGTCAACATATGTTACACGAATTGGGCCATCTTTCTCTGACATGTCTAATCATATAACAGCGCCTTTAAGTCTCGGTTGTAAACTTGGTTTGACCGTTTCTGTTGTCTGTGATTCGCCAGATGCACACGTCGCTGCAGGAAATGAACCGTCTTCTCCTGTCCTCCGGTCACGATTTTGTCCCTACGCATTTTCACCAGCAACGTGTTTTTTTAGATGGCCGCAAAGATCTTCTGCACCTGAATCATGACCTATCAGATAAAAGTAGATTTGTTCCTGTACTTAATTGATCACCACGCCGTGACAGCGTATGGGATAGTGGAAGTATAGCACTACATCAAAGAACAAGCCGAAAAAGTCACGTGTCTAATTCTGCATGTTTCCAGTACAGAATTAAAGATTTGTGTCCAGCTGAATTAAACTTCTTCATTGAATACTTTGCACAACGGTGTGGCCTGTCTGTAAAAAGCATCGTGTATTTGTAACTTCGACACAAGATCGAGACAAGTGACAAATTTCTCGTCCAGGTCACTTTAGGCTTGAGGTAAGAGCCCCCATTACGTTTTGAAAAGGAGGGTGGTTGGGTGGATCTCAGTCTACGTCTTGACGCTTTGGAGTAGAGACAAATCAGATGCATTTGCCGAGAATTAAACAAAGACTGATCGGTCACTGTACTGACAGAAATATTCCTTCTTCTAAGGGCTACCAGATACTCAGTCGGACATATTGGACCATTTCTACAGTCACGTGGAAGGTGGCAGGTAACATAAATTTGTGCTAACCTGTATATTGTAGTGGTTACATTATAAATTAAATGAATTACTTTGACAAATCTCTGTATTTTAGCTACACATCGCATTTATGTGGTCGCATTATTTTGATAATAAATATCGATCATTTTCCCAACAGCGTTGACCAGTTGGTACTTGAATGGAGAGGCAGAACCTTTTCTGTTATAAGTACTGAGTTTCAAATGTTATTGGGATAAACTTCAAGTTTCAAAATATTAAGACATAACATTACTATCCAGAATCCAGAATCCAACAAGGTGCAAAAGTTATGTCCTATGAATGTTAAATTCATATGACTTAACTTTTACACCTTGCTGCCTGGAAACCTGTCCGTCCGTCCGTCCGTCCGTCCTTAATTTCTATCTCAGAAGTTACACAAGTGCATCGAATTATAGTAAGATTTCTGAATGTTAGCATGATTATTTACTGGAAGCATTACTGAATGATAGCAAGGTTACAGATTGATACATGGGCAACGAATGGTGGTATAATTATCGGGTAATGGTATGATTGCCGAATAATAGTGTAACTTTCTAGTGACAGTATGTTTTCTGAAGGATATTATGATTACTGACTGATACTATGATCGCGGAAGTATGACTGAAAGAATGCGGCAGGAAGTGATATTAACTTCAATTACGTTACAGTCTCTGTAGTTGTCTAGACGGAATGTGGCGAACCCGGAATAACTGGTATCCAGGTCAAGTTTTGATCCCGGACCTCTCGAATACGAAGCACAAATGTTAACCACTCAACTGAGATGGACAGCGAGAGAGCTTCATAACAATGGCAGAAAACAAAATAAATCAAAACGCTGTCTAGAGCAGACGAAGTCATGACAACTATCTTCTAGGTCCTCGGGGTCACCCAAGTCGATTCCGTGCCAAGTGGAACAAGAGCGGCTGCAGAATATTCCTCCTGTTTTAGATGAACATCAACAGGAATGGATTTACTACAACAGGACAAAATTACTGACAAGAAATAGGATCCTTTTATACAAGCAACCCAAATAAACGTCGGATTTCAGAGAATGACTTGCTGACAAACCCTTGAACAAACATTGTATAGTCAAAACTTACTTGTCAATGAATTCCACCCTTTTGGGCTGCTGAAAATTAAAATGCGACTTTAAATTCTAATATAAAGATTAGGTGCATCAGCCTGCAAGTAATTTCCTTAGATAGCTTCAGAACCCTTTCACTACCTACAGTCCGACACGTCCACCTTCCGTATTACCATACCACCAGAAACACAGTTCTTAAGACAGAGAATAATAGTATTCAGCCTTTGAAGTAATTGACTCTTACTAAAATTCGAGCTGTATACATTTGGTGGGGATTCAATCAAACTGATAGTCTATGTACAAGACCTAGGCAATCCTACAAGTTATTACGTAAGTGTAACACAGAAACTTCCGTCACAGAACGCAGAGAGAGGTAACTTCCAAACCGAGAGCATAACGAGATGCTTCATGTAATAGGAATATCGGATGTCTACTGTCGGACACGCACTAATTATTGTCAAGATTCTTCTCCCGTCATGAGACCATTTCTCTAATGAGAGACAATTCCTCAACAGTCTTGTTATTAAAAGGAGGAGTTCAGTGTCGTCACCACCATTTAAGGGAATGGTAGAAAAACGCGGTTGAGTGGATACTTCAGGGGTCACGGTTTCGTTTCCTCTTCCAGATGCTGGATACCTTACCGTTTCTTGTGATGTCGCAACGTGTCTAGGAAATTCTTGAATGCGGCCTTCAAACAAGCAAGGACAGTTAAAACACTTTTTTATCCAAAAGATGCACAAATATATAATTCGTAGATACAATTAGAATTATTATAAAGTATTTAAAATATTTAAAATTGCTCCAATATGTTTCGGAACACAAGGGATCCATCATCAGGGAGCTCTATACAGTGCTTGACTAAAATTACAGTAATTACTGTAATTTTAGCCAAGCACTGTATAGAGCTCCCTGATGATGGATCCCTTGTGATCCGAAACATGTTGGAGCAATTTTAAATATTTTAAATATTTTATAATAATTCTAATTGTATCTAGGAATTATATATTTGTGCATCTGTTGGATAATAAAGTGTTTTAATCGCCACTGATGCACGATACACACATGAAGCAAGGACAGCTCACTGTCATTTACTTCCCACATTACTCGCACTCATGTTTCAATTCAAAATACTGACCTACATAACTTTACAAACGTTTAAAAGGGAGTAAGAAATCTTAATCTTCTGTAGGTACACAATTAGTGGGCGAATTTGTTCTTAGATTAGAACAAGAGATGTATTTAGGTAATGAGTAATACCGAGGCGCTTTCGGATTTGCATGCTGCACGATCCTTAATTCGCCATACAAATTAATCCACTGCAGTCAAAAAAATTTTTTATTTTTCATAATTGTAAAAACGTTGCAGAATATTGTTGCTGTTATTACAGTCTGTTATCATGCTTGTTTGGAGAGATAGTTAGGTCTATGTCAAATTTGTCAGTCATACACAATCTAAAATTCCTACCAGTGGAAATTTATTTATCATTGCCAACTTCTGACAATATTTCACGCATAATGTTAAGTGCACTCGTTGTCTACCGATACAGCAAACTTTTCTGTTTCCAGATATAATCAGCAAAAATAAATATTCTCCTTAACCACCTGTATTTTCTTTCATTACGCATAATGTAAATCATCAAACGATAACTTCATTTGTTTAAAATAACATAAATGTTATTTTTATCCATTTTCAACAAACCTATCATTGAACGACAAATTTTAGCAAAAGCCGCAGACTCGTATGTTACGGTAACGTGTTCAGACAGAACAAGGCCGTTGCGTGCGGAAGAATGGACAGACAGACATATATGACAAAACTAAGTGTCGCTTTTCGAATATTTTGCGAACAAGCCTAAAAATTGGTAACTGAACTTCCTTCATATAGTCTAAATACAGGACATTTGAAAATTTGCTGGTTAGAAAGGTGTCAGATATTATCAATGTAAAATAATTGAGGTAAAATGCTTGGTTTCAGGTTTCCGCCGCGAAGTGCCACTAATAACGCAAAAGAGCTCATTTCTCAACTGAGGTAAATGTCGTATTTGACTCAACAACCAAAAGGTAATCATGGCAGACAACTGTTGCAGATTTAGTATGATCATTGATGATGCACTAAAAAAATAGTGGAGTAAATTCAAACAAACATGAGGAAAATAACTGTTAATGCCAAGTTAGAAATCCAAAATATTATTCTGGAATTGGCAAGAAATGTGCGAAGAAATAGTAAAAAAACAACCAGTAGATCTGTGATTAAAATTAATATCTCTGACGTACGAGTCGCACGTATTATCTTTGGTTTAACCTGGCCAATAGAGGAAATGTTAAACGATGCTCTGACATAAAATGCATTACGCCACTTCTAAAACGTAGTTGGGCATTTGCTGTTACTATCGTCGTCATCACCATTACATCACCAGAAATATCAGCTTTACTTTGATGATGTCATTACGGGGAGTTTATAGAGACAGAAACTTGAGACAATAAATTATTTTGAACACACACACACACATACACGCAGATAGGTCCTATATATATATTACTACTAAAATTTAACAGAATAATCTGGAACAGAGAACGTATCAGACTTTCGGCTTTATTGGAGCATGTTCCAATCTTCCACGAACTCGGAAAAGTCGGATTATGAAAGGACTGAATGCAACAACGTTGAACTGGAAATCAATTACTAAACTCCCATTTCAGAAGGTGCCAAAGTAGTTGTGGCTGACAGCAGGTGGCTTGCAGCCCATTAGATGCAACATATTAACACGAATTTTATTTCAATCAGTCGCTTGCGAATTTAATTCTTCCTGGGGTCTGCGGTTTTCTGGGACATTGCGCAGTGTATTGTGGGAATTCCTTACCAAAGTTGCGGGAGCAGTTCTCGAAAAGTCGTTACCGGCATGCGCTGCGTAATATCCCAGAAGAGTGCAGATCTCACGTACTTGGCGGCGGAAGCCTGAAATCACGCCTAATTCTTCTCCTTTGTTTTGTGTTGTATTTTACGTCGACGTAATTATTCCAAAATATGTACCGTTGCTGACGGAATGACTTGTAAGGGAAGAAATGGGAAGGATTTAGAAGGAAGCGTTCGTTGCCCGATTGGTTTAATAGCCGCACATTTACATGGAAGGAACGGAAGAATCCATGAAATTTCTCACTTAGGATAATCTGTATTCCAGGCCTAAACTCGAAACAGGAACTTTCCGAATGTCTCTCTACAACGCTACCGCTACGCAGTCCTGCTCAGCGGCTGTCGAGACACTCCTGCGCATTGCAACGTACGTCGGCTCTAACCAGCTATACGTTGCAGAGTCATGGCACAATATAGAGAGTACCTTTACCTGGACAAGAAATTTCCTCCACTTTCGCAGAAAATGATCTCGATTATCGAAATAAAAAATCACCTTTTACTGGAAAAAGCAGTGATCCAGCACGGATGAAGTAGATCGGAAGCACATACGGCGTTTAACAACTACGTCTACGAGTTAAATATCATGACTTACCCATTAAGAGACGTCTTATTCACAGAATTTTCCTTGCCCAAAAATGTGGTGTAAACTGTTAATAAAACAATACTGTAACCTCTCTTCTAAATTCTCTTCTGGGTGATCATAGCAAGTCCCTGAAAGGAGAAAAACTCTGATAAAATATAACCACTTAAAGAGGTGATGAGTTTTGGGAATAACCAAAAGGCCCAATGGGTCATGTCTGCCTAGTAAGATGGATGGTCTAAAGTTGCTATCAAATTTTTGGACATAAAGATCCCGGACAGCGAGCTTGTTATGATCAGTGGCATTGTCATGAGTTCAAGTGAAGACAATACTAATGAGGTTTTTTATTACAAGGACGTTTTTCACTTTGAATATCGTGAAAAACCTTCAAACAGTGGATCAACAATGTTACTTAGAAATACTCATACTGTTACAAGAGACCGTTCTTCGAAAAAAAAAAAAACTGAATTTTAGTCTGAAACTTGTATCTCCCATCCAAATAATACTTCTGCCATGAACTCCTAGCTGTTCTGAAGTGTTTGGTTAAGAATTCGATGTCGACATTCACACAACATTTCCCTACACGACTTTTGGTTCTTTCCAAAACTGGAAACGGTTTTGAAGGGTCACATATTTTCGAGCACTTTCGACAACAATAAACAAAGTTTGACCACATACAGCATTTCAGAAAAGGATAATCAGCGACGTTTTGAACACTGGAAACAAGAATGACTAACTTCGTTGATGCTCAAGAAGACTAACTCGAAAGCGGAAAGAATTGCTGTTAAGTGAATACTTAATTCAATAAGGCTTTATGGAGCTCTTCCGGGAAATTTATTGTCCTACTTCATGCAGAATTTGGAAAAATGGAAAAGGCGTAATTCGAAAGAGGCTATGCTTTTAATTAGGCGGTATTAAAGAAAACGGTTTTTGTGTTTATCCAAAGGATTCAGAATTCAGCTTCGAAGTATTGTGCAAATGGTAACACCATATTCCGCGCTTCATCAACGTAAATTTTCTGACCACTTCTTTGTCTATAGAATTTAATTTAAAAAAAGGATACTGCACAATGCAGTTAAATGGAACAAAATGAAGTAAATAGTAAGCCTTTATTAAAATCGTAAATCAGGCTGTAACACTAGCCTGCATATATCATTGCTAAGCACACAACTGGAGCTTAACGTCGGGTAAAACCAGTCCTTATGAATTGATGTCTTGAATGTTATTCTTAATGAAATCACCAAAGCTTTTTTTTTTTGTCTTGAAAAAATTCAGCTTATCGTAGAGGTATAATGTTTATAGCAGAGTAAATGTATGACGTCATCACGCAAGGGGGAGAGAAAAATTGCATGAAAATTATTAGTCTGTAAACATTAACGGAAGGGTTCATTTGGTCTTTGCAAACGTGGGTTGTATGGAAAAAATTAAAAGAGATTTTAACAGTCGGTTGTGAAGTTATGAACTTAGCTCATCTGAATCTTATGTTTATTGGACCGTGCATCATTGTGATAGTCGAAGAATAAAAGACCAACTTGATGTCACTTGCAATTTTGTTTCACTTCTTATGTGCTCAACATGTTTCGGAAATTAATATATCCATCACCAGGAGCTTGTGACTATTCTGTTGAATTACCACATTAGTTGTATTGTTCTTGGTTCGATGTGTGTTGGAGTTTCGGTGTGGTTGGGTTGGAGTGGTAATCCAACCACACCGAAACTCCAACACACATCGAACCAAGAACAATACGACTAATGTGGTAATTCAACAGAATAGTCACAATCTCCTGGTGATGGATATATTAATGTCCGAAACATGTTGAGCACATAAGAAGTGAAACAAAATTGCAAGTGACATCAAGTTGGTCTTTTATTCTTCAATTAGCTCACCTGGTTCACGATGGGTATAAGTGTGACGTGGATCACCGTAACAAACCTTCGCATTTCGTACAAAAACACGATTTTTAAACAAATGAGAAACTAATAGCTTGTCAAGGAAAACTGTGCTTCAAAAAGTTCGTTAATTAGGACTTCGAACATAATCAGGAAGCATGAAATATGTTCCCGAACAACACTTTAAGGCGTTTGATTACTCTTCGACAATATGTCCGGTTTATAACTCACGCCGCTCAGACAAAAAGGGAACAAAAGTTGTAGCTAATAGAAATCCTGATCTTGTTGCTCTTGTTTTATGCTTAGAGCGCTCGACATCTCTATTGCAGATTAATCTTGTTTCGGAAAAGCAATTAACTACAATGAACAACTTCTCTAAGAGAATTTAACAATATATATATATATATATGTATATATATATATATATATGTTTGTGTGTGTGTGTGGGGGGGGGGGAGGGGTGGTTAGGTAGGTGGATGGGTGGGTGTTTGTGCGCGCGCGTAATTTGCCTATAGCAAAGAAACGTTTGGCTTGTCTATTCAATTCACTGTTTTTAATTAAATAAATCTGGGGGTTGGGAACCGAAATGAATCATCATTTTGAACTGCTCAGTTGTTGAGTGCAATTTTAATTTTCATTGCTTATTCGTATAGGCGGTAATATTGCAGGGAAATACTGTGCAGCCACTATGCTTGAAAACGCGCATATTTTCTGTTTCTTGCACTCTTAAAAACCAGCCAGAATTAGCCCCAAATTCTATTCCAAAAAGGGGAGAGGAGGAGAAAAATTATGATCGTTGCAGACAGAAAACTTATGGTACATTGTAATAATTTCGATGCTAGCTTTATCGCTATCAATTATAAATTATCTTGTCCGTCTGGACAGTTTGTATAAAGAACACGTAGACGCATATCTGCGCTTCCTCATACGCCTTCAATGCGTGGTGTTTGATTAACCACACGGACAGCTTTATATTTCCTTACTCACGAACCACAGGTTGAACATAACTTTCTGCTGCACCATTTTCAATTGCGTGCCGACTGTATCAGAGTGATGCTGCCTGTGTTCGACGGTAGGGCTTTCCCATTGGCCCAGCGGGCCTATGGGCATGCGCATAACTGCGGTAGGAAGATCGCCTCGGGTCCGCCGTCCCTCCCCACCCTTCGACACACAGAAGAGCTTCCAGCACTTAGTTGTCTGGTAGCCAGCAAGAGTTGTGTTTGGAGTGTGTTGTGTGGAGCGAGTTTCAAAAATCGCTGTAGCAAACTGGATATTTGAAAATAATTTCAATACAGTTAAAGACGGAAACTCGTGTGTGATACACTGTGATTTATCAAAACAGTTGGGTGAAAATAGTGAATGGTATTGGACCATAATCTTGATATTATATGAGCTGCATATTTTATATACACGCATATACATATACACATATATCTATATACTGTTCTATTATGAGTGTCACGTGTGAAATTTTAAAAGTGATTCGATAATTTCGATAATCTGTTTGAACTGAGTGGCCCCTAAATGCCTAAACGCGTGAGATACGGTTGTCATGTGCCGAATTGTGGGTAGGACAATGTGCCATGGATATTTTCTGCTCTTCTTCATCACTCTTCTGCAGCTGCTGCAGGTAAAATAAACACGCCAGAACTTTAACTCTTACGTTTATATGTTCATTACTTCTGAATGTCTTTCAAACATAACGAGTGAGGCTTCAAGAACAATGACTCCTTTAATTTTATTTCGAGCGCTTATGTGACAACGGGGAGGGAAATTCTCGTGCGTCAAATTTTTATACACGTATAAAGAAAAGAAGTAGAATTGCAATCTATACACAACTTTGATCATACACATAAAAACAGCTACATGTTTCGACTATACATATGTAGCCATCGTCAGGCTGGATATAGAATTTTGAATAAGATAATTACAAAAATACAGTACAATAATAGTGGGCCGGGTAGCTCAGTTGGTATAGCGACTGGCTACGGAATGGACGGTCCGGGGATCGAATCCCCGTGGTGGCGAGATTTTCCGCACCTCTCCAGACCGACCCGGGGGCCCACCCAGCCTCCTGTGCAATAGGTACCGGGTCTTTCCCGGGGGGTATAGGCCGCCGGGGCGTGGGGTTGACCCCCACCTCCATCTAGTTCCGTGGTCCTAGAAAGAGTAGAGCTATACCTCTACTCAACCTAAGGACCTTCGTGGCCTGTAAAAAGGGTAAAAACCTACATACGAATACAATAATATAGTGGGGACGAGATCTCGTTTTTACATCAATGTAATAAATCTATAAAAATACATGAAAATATATGAAGTTTAGAGAAGGATTACGTAAAATTGCTAAGATTATAATAAGTTTTTAAGGACTTTAAAAAAATAATAATATTCCGAAAGTGAGTATGGAGGCATAGACTAAGTGGATGATCGTAAATTTGTTTGAGCAGAGTGGCTATAGGTTCACAGATGAAATGTTTTCAGGTATAATCTGTAAAGACACAACTTTTTTCATACAGAATTTTTAAGGGAATAGAGGACATGTTATACAAATTATACTGTCTAGCAATACACTGAACAGAACAGATGAATTCTTTACCCGTAATTCAGACAAAAATATTAAGAAATTACACTTCTTAAATAATTAAGTGCGTGGGGCAGAATCCGTCTTGCGGTGCTAATTTTCGATAAGTGTGGAAGAATTGCTCTTTTATGAAAACCGAACTTATGACATTTTTCACAAACGAACGCCACTTGACCATACTCTGAACCTCATAAATCCACTGTGCATACTGTCAATTTTTGAAGCTCAATTTTAATATCATCCTGCCAACCCAAATTCATTCCCCTTGACTTATTTTGAATTAAGTTTTATACATTTAAGTGTTCATACATTTTTATCTCTCCTGAACGTGCTTCGTGCTGTGCTTATCATATGCTACTTGATTTAATCATATTACTGAGATTCCAAGGTACGAATTTTGAAGTATCTCTTTCTGTGCCTTACTTCATCCTCTGGTTATTTCATCTGTTAAGCGTCCAACAGATACAGCCCACCACAGTAACCTGTTTTCCAAGTTCTTCAATCCATGTTCAGTTTGCTACTAAGCTCACGATTTAAATCCAAACAGCCTCTTTAATAAAGTTACTTCGTAAATAAATTTAAACATCTGTTTCATATACGCTGATGCTGAACAGAAAGAAATTTCACTTGCATTCGATTGGTTTACTTAAGACATTCGGCAAAAACTGCCCTTACCCTTAATCAATCTTGACGCAATAAGGACGTGTAGAAAGTGGAGATAATTTCCACACATGCCTAGTGTCCGCTCCAGATCAAAGTGAATGATCAGATTTACATTGGAGAAATGGGCCTGAAGTAGTCAGTTGGTAGGAGGCTGGGTGAGTTTGGAAGGGTTGGAAAAGAAACAAATATCTGTCCCTCCATGGGGGTTGCACCACGGCCTGTTAGTGATCCACCCAATAGCCTAGTCACTATACTAACAGAGGCAACTGAAAGTAATTTTATACTTTTGTTTACAAAATACAGGAATGTACGTACTGAACATGTTTCTTCTCACGTTTCATTACCTAAGTAATTTTACTTCCTTAAGTATACACTCGGTTATAGCTATTTACTGGTCATTAATCCTTTAAGAACCCTTTGAGACTAAAAGCAGACTTAATTACAAAAAAGTTCAAGTTTTAGCCTCACCCAAAACAAATTGTCGCCACTTCGAAGACCACTCTGTTTGGTCTATGCAAATAATTGTTGTTCATGTGACAGTCTCACAAAACACACAAACATGGTGTGCGGACAGAATGTAAAGTATCTTTAAGTCACAGTAATTTGTGCATGTAGTTAGTTGTCACTGGACTTAACGCCGCTCAATTCTCTTTCATTTTCAGTTGGTACTAAATTCCATTCTCAGCCCTGGCGTTGTCATATCCGATTGCCCATTTTTGCCATTCTTCTTCAGCAACACGATCGAATTGCATGTAGGCCACGGCCACTTCCTTTCACACCTCTTGTAAATTCTAGAGGTCGTCATTCTATTCGGCACTATGGGAACTGTGCTTCTGAGAAATGGTCGTTAAAGGAGTGGCATAGGTACGGCCTATGCTGACCCCGAGGTACTGTACAGCCCCATGGATCAGAGGACTCCCAAGGCGTACAGAATTATAAGATTTGTGGTGGGTTCTTCGGACTGGATTCAGTTCTTCTGACAACGCCTTGCCCTGGATTCCTTTTATGAGTTGAGTAACTCCGCTAATGACTGTGGGCCCCCTACAGACCCTACGCCACTGCCTTAATGGAACTAAATTAAAATGAAACTTTGAAATATTTCTAAAACTTTTATATGATAAAATCTAAGTGTGCTTGCTTATAAGAATTTTAGGCCTTGTGTATCTTGTCCATTAAGATTTCACCTATTTTTTTCCTGAAAGGCGTAACAGACCCTAGTGGACCAGAACCTCCTCATTATCGAGGCTTCAAATATCACAATCGGTAGGAATCCTCTGTACGAGTGATTAGCCCGACCCAGGGACCTCTACATGACAACACACAACACTTTCATGAGACAGACATCCATGCAGACACACACCTTAGACCGCGCGGTGTCAAATGAATAGTAATTCTTTTTTGTTTTCCAAATTCAAGGTTGTTACAAACAAACTCTATGTTTAGTTTTCTTCAGTTCAGTTCAGATTACTGGAACTGAAATTTGAACAAGGTCCAGCGATTAAAATTCCTTGATTTTAAACAATTTGAATTCTACTGATACAGAAATAATGATGTACTTTTTGTTGGCTTGGTAAAATACACATGTGTTACATTCAAACTCAAGTTGTATACAAATCAGATTTTCACATATAAGGTCATTAAAAATTTTAATCGTAGGTCTATATACAACACAACTGAAATTCCTCGTCGGACATTTCATGGAAAGTCTTCAAATGACTTAATATCAGACCATATAATATCCAGGGACATCTTCATAACAGCATTTTCAATTATTATTGTTATTATTATTATTATTATTATTAACTGCAAATGGGTTTATACCCGGTAGCAGAGTGCTACATTGCAAGACAGGATATCGTATATTATCGAATCTAATCCACACTAGTTTTTGCAGATTTCTTAAACGAAAAAAAGTTGGATCGCGGTTCTAATCCGCAATGTTGAAGATAAAGATGATAGTGACTGGGTGACGGATAACGATTCCGTTATGAGTGATGACGGCGAGTCTGATGAATAATAAATTATAAATATTATATAATGTTATAAATAATAAATAAAATAATAAATTATTATGTTGTATTTTTCTTACGGCACGTATAGCGGCTCTAACATTTTATCCAAAATCTAGCTCAAGACCGCGAATATAATCCGCACGCGATTCTGATCGGCATCTGATCTTTTAGCCCTCTGAAACTGTAAAACGGGTGCGGATTAGATTCGAGAATATACGGCAATACATTATAGTACAGTACAATACAATTCAATAACACGCATCACACAAAATAACATACAACACTCAAGGCAACCTACTATATGCAAAATTAGATTAAAAATCAAGAACACGTATTATTACAGTATTAAAAGACTCAAACGAGAAGAACGGCTAGGAATCAGTATTAAAAACCGCTCTTACTTACTTATTCCATGGTGCAGAGTCCTTCTTGAGAAGCTAACTGGTTTGCAGCTAGTCAAGAAATTCCCCGCATTTCACGGAACCCGAATGTTCATTACCGCACTCACAAGCTTCC
>Ga0123355_10009364_pt1 | contig 14875 bp, 9 predicted proteins | sample TergutEmb28metaG_3_FD_89872 | JGI IMG/M metagenome (GOLD analysis project Ga0123355, IMG submission 89872) | Embiratermes neotenicus P1 segment gut microbial communities from Petit-Saut dam, French Guiana - Emb289 P1 | ecosystem: Host-associated > Arthropoda: Insects > Digestive system > Gut ...
GTGGGGGGGGGGGGCGGGGGGGGGGGGGGGGGGGGGGGGGGGGCGAAAACTTTTTCCCACCGGGGCCTAAACCCGCTGTCGGCGGTCCTGCTGTTTCTGTATGAATAGTAGTGACGACTCCTATATGTTACGACAGGGGTGTGCAATTCCCGGGCGTAAGGACGCCGTGATGACTAAATTTTGTACGTTAGAGCCTCATATTTGTATATTATGAACACGGATCTTGTTTCGTTTAACCATTCTAGCGCCTATAATTTTGAGGTCGCTCATAGATTTCTGGACAATTTGTCCATCCCTGTCTTAGGGACCCAGTATTTGCAGATAAACTATCTTCGAATATGACGTTATACATTGTGTTCGGGAAGGCTCTTAGTATCTAAAAGGGATATAGGAGTCCCACAAAGGAACCGCCTAGTTAAATGAAGAATATTCAACAAAGTTTCGAAGCTGTTTTAATTCTGAGGGAACACGAGTGCATAAACAGATGAGTGAAGGGTTAATCTGTTGCCTTTTTGGGAAGCACGCGGAAGTGAGCTTGCAATATTATGGGGTAATATGTGGGAAGAAACATCTGCTAATGTGCCGTTCCGTTGCAGCTTCTCACTTAGTGTGGCATTGACCTTCTGCATGTACAGGAACTGATTACGATTCCTGGCTACTTACTGAATCTTACGTAACTTCATTTCAGTTTTCATTCATGAATCAACTTAATAAAATCACCTGATACAATTATATACTGCAATACACACAATAAGATTTTCACATCACCCTACAAGTATTGAAAAAATATTGCAATTTTCAGAGGTGGGTAATTTAGTATAAAAATGATCAACTATTTTACTCCGTGAATACAGTACAGTGAAATACCACACCATCTTACCTTTATTGTTAATTTTAACAATTTTTGAAACACTTTAATTATCAAACCAACAAATGCACTTACATAAAATTTCACATTAAAACGTTTAAAATCGCTCCAACATGTTTCGATCCTAAGATCATCTTCAGGGAGCTACGTTGTTCTTTGCTAAAGTCATTTAAAAACACTCATTAATTAATTCCTTTATATTAATAAGGTGCTGTGGCAGCATGTCGTGTTGTGTAAGGGTACGTGGTTGAGATTGCGCCTGACTATGGGGTGCGTCGTGTGTCTCTCGCTACGTAACACACGACGCACACCTATAGTCAGGCGCATTCTCAACCATGTACTCCTACACAATAAGACATGCTGCCACAGCACCCTGTTAATATAAAGGAATTAATTAGTGAGTGTTTTTAAAATTACTTTAGCAAGGAACAACGTAGCTCCCTGAAGATGATCTTAGGATCGAAACATGTTGGAGCGATTTTAAATGTCTTAATGTGAAATTTTATGTAAGTGCATTTCTTGGTTTTATAATTAAAGTAATTCTACGAAATGCACGGTGCAACAATAAAGATAATTTTTGAAACATTAACATCGACAACAAAGAATGTTCAAGTGATTGTAATCTCCGAATTTCTTCCTCGGTTCGTTGTATATTTTTTGCAAGCAGGCACAGAGCACCACCATAGGGCGGTCAATTTATTCATCTGCAATTACTTCCAAGGTTCAAAACATAAAAATTCTCAGTAATAAACACAAGAGTTTATTATGTTTTATTGTATTGTATTCGTAGAGAGTAGCTTGTAATAGCTCTTATGGGCCCACTTAATTATATCCTTTGAGGACGGCAGACTTTTGCCAAACATGTGATAGCCCTATATTTATTTATTATAATAAAACCAACTAGATGCACTAATTTCTCAAATATATTTTAGGAATAAAACTCTACATGTTTCGGACAGTTTCTCTGTCCATCATCAGGAATCTAGTACTTTGCACACAGCAATAGGTATATGTCATACAGGTTATGCTGACTGCTTGCTAGCAAGCAGTCAGCAAAACCTGTGCGTATTGCTGTGTGTACAGTACTAGACTCCTGATGACGGACAGTGAAAATGTCCGAAACATGTAGAGTTCTATTCCTGAAATATATCTGAGAAATTAGTGCATCTCGTTGATGTTATTATAAGAATATATCACGATGCACGGTCACGTGAATGTCAAAAGCCGTACTTTTGTTTGTCTTCTGCTCTTCCCTCATGTTCTGTGCAAGGGATACCAATATGAATACAAGTTTAATTCCATACACAGTACATATTGGTCAGATTCACAGTTCACTGCACATTCACTGCAGTTCCACGAAGCTGCTGTCTACAACAATGACCACTCTGTCTGGTCTAAAATGGGACGGAGGCGAATGCATTCATGTTTCAGTGTCATCTTTTATTTGGAAAGTGGTGCCAACTAGTTTTACACACAGCAGATGTAGAAATAAATCGTTTCGTGGAACACAAGTAAAGCCTCGTTCAATATTTGTGGTATCATCAGTAGTAATTTCAGTATTATTGCTACACAAGCATTCTTTCAGTTGGATATTGACTTCCTGGCTCACATGCCATTTTACTTTTGTCATATTTGAATAATACAAGACCAACGTGATGCCATTTGCTATTTTATTTCACTTCTTCTGTTATTATTACACTTATTTCTGTTAGAGGCTGAGTCGAACACTGGGCCATAGTGCGACCAGAAGGATTATGTCAGCGACACCATCGGGAATCGAAACCACGACGCTTGTGGCGCAGTGCCTCAAGCAACTGCGTTACTGCTTGCGTCCGTTGTTAGTATAGGCAAAGGCAAAGCAGTCCCGTTACAGGCCTGGAGTGGCCCAGAGGGTTCCAGGAAGTTAAGGTTCCCATATTTCATGACAACGGCACAGGATGGTGGTAAGGTTGTCAGCCCTACGCGCCGGCCGCCTTTACCCCGGAAAATGCTCCTGGTACTCATTTCTGTTAGAGGCTGAGTCGACCCCAGGACCATAGTGCGGTCGGAAGGATTTTATGTCAATTAAACTTTAATGTAGGAACGATACAAAGTACAATCGATATCGGTCAACTGTTTTGGAAGATGAAAGGGGCAGTTCGATCTCCGTTAACAGTACAAATGGTTTAAACCCCCTCAACGTCCAAAATGATTCTACGTCTCACCCTTCTACAGATCGAATGGATAGTAGAGATTATTTCCTTGAGGTACAGTGGCCATCTACTGCCTAGTACCGAATGCTTGGAGCCATACTTCCACTCCCATATATATTTTATGGCATGACTTTTTGTCTCTGTTGACCTCAACGTAGCCTAGATACCCGAAGGTGTCACATCTCCGTTGCTTTCCTAAATACAACACGTGTTTCACTCAGTCAGCACAACATACAGTAGATGTTGTGTTGACTGAAACTTGAAACATTTATTGTCCTCCAATTACATCTTGTGCGTGGCGTCTGAAAGCAATCCGCGAGGTCTCTGCTGTCGTGTATAACAATGAGGCGAACGTAAAGGGATCCAGTCGTTTGGCAGTATTGTTTCAACTGTCTGGATTTTCTCAGAGCCTGTATTTGAGTTCATCCTTCTATTACATTGTACCGGGGTGCTGATAAGTCCTTAGCCCGACCAGGAAGGAAACAATCTCGGAAGCATGTCAGGGACGCGCGCAATTTCAACTGTCCTCAAGTTTTTTTTTTTTTCCTGCATAGCAAGGCACCGAAGGAAATTTACGCCATTCTGACAGAAACATTAGCTTGTTTCCTTCCTGGTCGGGCTAAGGACTTATCTGTACCCTTGTATAATGACTTAGCCAGAGAAAGTTGAAAACGGATCATTGTTTTGCGCGGAATTTTCGCTCAGAAATGCCCAACCCGGTGATATTGTCATATATCCGGATTATAAGACGCAATTTTTACTGTCACAACGTCTCGCACGCAGTGGAAGACACAGACTCAGCAAACAGCGAAGTAACAATCCCTAACAACTTAAGGTACCGGTCCCAGTGGCCGCGCGGTCTAAGGCGTGGGTCTGCGGCCGCTTGTTTGCTGGGAATATGGGTTCGATTCCCGCCGGTAGCATGGATGTCTGTCGTGAGTGTTGTGTGTTGTCGGGTAGAGGTCTCTGCGTCGGGCTGATCACTGGTCCTGATCGTGGATCCTCTGTGATCCGAAACATGTTGGGGCAAAGCGTGGAGAAAGAATACCAACAAGATGCAACAATATAGATGTTTATTGTCAATTCAGATGTTTAATATTGACAATAAACACCTATATTGTTGCATCTTGTTGGTATTCTTTCTCCACGCTTTTCTCACGATGCACCTTCACAGGGACATAAAATGTTGGGGCACTTTTAAATATTTTATAATTTTAATTGTATCTACATATTACATATTGTGCATTAGTTGGATATTAAAGTGTCTAAAGCACTACAGAGTGAAGACATTCCCATAAGCAACGCTCCACGGACACATAGGAGGGTGTGAGCTTAGAAATATTGACCCCACCATTCTCCGTTAACCTCAGCACCAAATGGACGTCATGGTAACTTCAAGGTCCGGCCCGTTTACTTTCTTGAAATTAACCCCCAGTGTCAATTGCATACGAAAATGTATTGGTTGCTATGCGAGCTGCAGTGTTGGTTTGGACACTGTGGAGAAAAATAATTTCTCTAATCCGTAGGTTACCAGAGTGTGATCCGTGATTCCCAGTAAGTTGGTCTGCAGTACGGTCCCATTCATTACATGTAATTGCAGTAGAACTCGGTTATTACGCCATGAAAGGGAGGAATATGATGTCATGGTTAACAGCGAGGAATGTATTGGTATCGCGCGACACCTGACGCTATAAACAAGATTTCGCGTAATTTGAATTAAATAGTATATGGGTTCGAGCCCCTCCGAGCCCGATGCACCTAGGCCTTAGGACAGGCTGTTTGTGCTCCATGTTCAGTACTAAATAAGAAGAACCCTGTTCCTTTAACAAAGTTCCACATGGCCCCTATACTTTGTTTCCTGATATCCTCAGGGTCCAAAAAGAAGGAACCCAGATGTGTATCTCTGAGTGAAGCCAAGGTCTCACACTCACACAAAATATGGACTGAGGTTTCCTCCTCAGTACCACATTTCCTACAGGTGGGGTTATTACTCAGCTCCGTTATATATAAATGTATTCTCAAGGTGTTATGGCCAGTAAGGAGGTCAATAACAACCCTGGACTGTGTCCTATTAAAGGACAATAATCGGGTCCTTGTAGCCAGGTTCCACATAAACCGATGTCGTTATTACCTGGGTTGACTGTCTTTATATTCATTATTAACGCTGCTTGTTTCTTATTGTATTTTATTTTATTAAATTTAGAAATCTATATCATATATAAGTGGGCCCGGTAGCTCAGGCGGTATAGCGACTGACTACGGGTTGGACGGTCCGGGATCGAATCCCGGTGGGGACGAGATTTTCCACCCTTCCAGACCGGTCCTGGGGCCCACCTAGCCTCCTGTAAAATGGGTACCGGTTCTTTCCCGGGGGTAAAGTGCGGTCGGGGCGTGCTGCTGACCACTCACCCCCTTCTAGTGTCGCGGTCATAGTAGAGTTATACCTCTACCCACCCTCTGGGCCACAGCGGGCCTGTAACAGGAACACTTTACCGTTACCTTTTTACTCTGTTATTTACAGTGGGAGCGGTAGCTTAGTCGGTAAAGCGATTGAGCTACAGGCTGGACGGTCCGGGATCGAATCCCCGTGGGGACGAGATTTTCCACCCTTCCAGACCGGCCCTGGGGCCCATCTAGCCTCCTGTAAAATGGGTACCAGGTCTTTCCCTGGGGTAAAGTGCGGCCGGGGCGTGCTGCTGACCACTCGCCCCTTTCTAATGTCGCGGTAATGGAAGAGTAGAGCTACACCTCTACCCACGCTCTGGGCCACACCGGGCCTGTAACGGGATCACTTTATATATATCACACATAAAGTGCTTTATTTGCGAAAATTCATCAATCATAGCACAGCGTCACCTTTTGTAAACTGCACGCAGTAATGATAATGATGTCAAAACGGCCAGCAATAATCAAGTTCTCTGGAGCTGAAGGGGGTTGTGGGACATGTTTCGGAACTACTGTTGCAAATTGCACGGAGCTTGTAAGAGACACGAAAAATGTTGTCCGGTAGCTACCGTGTACAATTTATGGGCAGGGGTTGAAATGTCGTGGGAAGCAGACTTCCTGGTCACACATGACACACATTTTGCATCAGGTCACGAGACACTCCCAGTAGCTGACCGCCTGTACCGACTTTTTGAACGATCAGACTGTAGTCGCCGGCTTCTCACCGCGGAGTTCTGATTTCGATCTGAGGCCAATTCATGTGAGATTTGTGGCGTAAAGGGTGGCATTGAAGCAGGTTTCTCTCCAAGTACTTCGGTTTATCCCTTTCAGTATTATTCCATAAACAATACAAACTCGTATATCACAGATGTTACCTATATCACAGATGTTACCTATATCACAGATGATACCTATATCACAGATGTTACCTATATCACAGATGTTACCTATATCACAGATGTTACCTATATCACAGATGTTACCTATATCACAGATGTTACCTACATCACAGATATTACCTATATCACAGATGTTACCTATATCACAGATGTTACCTATATCACAGATGTTACCTATATCACAGATGTTACCTATATCACAGATGTTACCTATATCACAGATGTTACCTATACCTAGCAAATACAGCTTCAATAAATAACACACAAGAACTTGATGTTTGATGCAACCCAACAGGAAAAAGGTACCGAGGTAAAGCAAGAGCTTTGTCTAACAAACACCACTGGCAACTTCGTGTGTTTCAGTTGCACTGTAGCACAGGCTGTCACACCGAACTTAACCAGTCACCTTAAGTATTTGAACTTAAACTTAACGTTTATAAAATTGCGGAAGCTATTTTTATCACCCGCTGTATTCCTGTGGAACTTAATATTTATATATGTTGGTATGGTTCTCAGAGCGTACAGCAACAACCGATGGGTCTATATGCTGTAGTACAGCGTTTTCTGTTGGCGGAACTGAATTTGTAAATGAGCGAAATATATATAGCAAATTGCTAAAAGAGAAGGGGGAAATTCCACAGAAATAAACAATTTTGCAATAGTAATAGGAATGCCTCTAGCTGTGCTACAAATCGGTAGGTCTCGTTTTCCATCCCAGCTGGTGTCAGTGGATTTTTCGTTGACATAAAATCCTTCCGATCGCACTATGGCCCTGGGGTCGACTCAGCCTCTAACATAAATGAGTACCAGGAGTATTTCCTGGGGGTAAAGGCGGCCGGTGCGTAAAGCTGACAACCTAGAAACATCCTGTGCGTTGTCACGAAATCTAGGAACCTTAACTTCCTGGAACCCTCTGGGCCTGTCCAGGCCTGTAATGGGACTGATTTAATAGGAATGCCTCTTGCTATTTAACAACAGGATATGCAACACCATAACCTTACAAGTAAAATGCTTGCAGTTTCTCGTTGATTAAATTTTGTCAGACCAAAATCTTAAAAATATTGTTGTCTCTGCCCTACAGGCCGTAACTCTAAAGCCGTCTTAGTAAAGTCAAATTATTTTGCCCTCAAGAAACTATTTAGTTGCTAGTTCAGATAAGCTGCGCTTAAACGTTTGCTTCTCATTATGACTGTTACCTCACTGTGAACTAGGATTTCTTCTTGTTTTGCTCAATGATATATCGACGTTTGTACCCATGATCTTTACTACACCGGTCACCATGACCCGTGTAATTTTATGGGCACTTGCAGATTGTTTCTCTAACATGTATTTTTGAGATTCAATTAGCCGAAAATTGAATTTGTACGCTCCTCGTTTGCTCGCTGCAAGTCTTTCCCTAACTTTTGCTACAACCAGATCGCAGTCAGTGACACCCTCAGTTCTGCTAAAACTTCGAATATAAGTTACAATTTTGTAGCGTGCTAGCTCTCTTTCACGTTGAGTACTACCATTTTTAGACCGGCTCGAAAAATAAAGAAAATCGTCTATTAGCTTCGTCATGTCCGTCCGTTTGCACCCTGTGGGCCCGCATAGAACAACTCGGCGGTCACTGGACGGATTTTCATGAAATTTGATACTTTAGTATTTTCCGAAAATCTGTTGAGAAAATTCAAGTTTCATTCAAAGTCCAGTAACAGGTACTTTACATGCAGACATATATTCATTATGATAATATCTCGCTTCATTTTCCTTAGAATGAGAAATATTTTGGGTGAAAATTGTAGATAAAATCTAAACACATGCTTCATTTTCAATAATTTTTTCCCCGAAATCGCACCGTTAATCAAATAATATGGAAAAAATTTAGTAGAGCCATATAGTTCACAGATAACTAAGACTACAGACACACAATTAGAATATGTGACATTTACTGCTTTTCCCGGCAGCAATGGTTACGCGAACGCGTTTCAATGTTACGTTATACGTACATTTTCTGTCGTGATCTTGTCTAATAATTTTGTGTTATTTTCCTGATATGTCGGAGGTCGCGAATAGGACCAAACTTTACTAACTCTGAAGAATGCCATCGGCAATTCTGTGTGCTGCGTTAGGAAACACACATTTTCTGCAGTGATTAATAAATAATCTGACCGATGTAATGTGACAGAGACTCACGGCTCTATCGGAGGGCTGTGAAAGTCTGAAACACTTGCCTGAGAGCATTTCCTCCGGCTGCAGCTTCACCTCCATCGCTTTCAGCTTGGTGTGCAGCTCTCGCGTGTGGATGAACAAGAACAGTGTGGTCGATATAGCCATCAGGGCGACCAGTTCGCTTGTCCTGGAAGCAAAATACATGTTCTTATGACATTTGTAAGCTGAATGTCCAGGGTTCCAGTTTTGGTCCTGAATTTGTTCATTATTTAGTGATGCTCTATTTTCCGCCTAGTCAGAACAGATTTTAGTACTTAGCAGTTCTCTCATTTACCTGCTCAGCCAATCAGTCAGTCAGTCAGCCAGCCAGTCGTCAGTCAGTCAATCAGACGGCCAATCAGCCATACAGTCAGTCAGCCAGTTAGTCGTCAGTCGTCAGTCGTCAGTCAATCAGACATTCAGTCAGTCAACCAGTCAGTCATCAGTCAATCAGTCGTCAGTCAGTCAGCCAGCCAGTCAGTCGTCAGATAGCCAGCCACTCAATCGTCGGTGAGCTCTTCCAACATCGCCATTCGGCCACAAATGACCCAACAAGCAGGATATCGCAGCTGCTAAACGTCACCAGAAATACATCGCGTTTTGCGTTACTAATCTACATACATATTCAAAAGTTCTAGTTTGGAAGACGGATACCGACTCCGCTGTAGTTCTCCCACCCTACACGGCGTCACATCCCATAAGACAACGATCATAGCCACGGGCGTGAGCACTTAAATATCAGTACAGGATTGTGTAATCTATGTATTAGTATGTATTATTTGTCCTTCTGTACATATTTACATATATTTAAGCTTTGTAGCAATAACTGATAATGCGCCGTACAATTCATCTACAAATGTGCCAGACATCTTATGCGTAATTACTTATGTTTATAGGGCAGGTATGGGATAAATGAGTGAAGTATAGTACTGTTTAAGGAAAATATGAAGAATTGAGGTCACTTAGAAGACATAGTCGTCGATGGGAACATAATATTAAAATGGATCTTACAGGAACGGGCGAATGGATGTGGACCGGGTTCAGCTGGTTTAGGACAAGGGACAGTGGCGGATTTACATGACCACGAGAGTGAATTTGATCGAAGTCATCCCGATGTGTTATGAAGTATTCAAATAATAGAGCAATATCGGTCAAACACATCAATTTATTACACAAGTTGGCTACATGTTTCGACCCCCTTAGGGTCATCATCAGGCCTTCTTATGAATCATGTCATTAAAACGCTGCGTACATTATTGGGATCCCAATTAATGTTTGCAAAATATGAAATGATATCTTGTGTGAAAAACGTCATATAGATAAGAAGTTCTTAATAAATCTCTTAAAGTGTATAAAATTATAACTGGGTATTACAAATAGTATCTGGGTTAGTACTATGGATCAAGGCTGTAGACGGACTGTTTACGCACATCCGTGAGGTAGCTGCTAACGTCGATGTGCGTCTGTTGTTTTCCTTTAAGATCTTATTGTACTACACATGTACAGGGTAATTCATAAGTCCCTCTGGGTTTTCCGACCTTTGCGGTACAGTAGCCTAAATGGTCATGCCGAAGAGGAGCATGTCCAACCATACAGGTGCTCGATATGTCCAACCTTGGTGACGCGGCAGATGTCAATCCTGCAAATTCCAAGACACAGAACGCTTTCTTATTCCCTTTCCACGCCATGTTTCGTCACGACTGCCCCCTAGCGGTGAAACCTGCAAGTACGCCACGACGCCTATTACACATAAAAGCTTAGAGAGATTCTCTAACTAGTGATATGCTCCTTTCTGCTGTGTCTGTCTTTGTTGTTGTGCAGCCGAGTTCGGAAATTCCGGAGGGACTTATGAATCACCCTGTATAACGTAAGCAGTCGTCCGGACACGTACTGTACCATGGCAAGGGGATCGTTCCGTCTCAGTTCAAGCTAGAAGATATCGACGCAGTAGACAGCACGACAAGTTTATGTAAATAAATTGTGTGGTTTCCATCCCGTTGTGTAAACTTATCAAATATTTTATTATCTAAGCCGTCTTTACACAATTTACAGTAACAGTTGGAAACTGCTGCAACTAGTCAATTATGCAACATGTTTCGGCCTTTCGGCCATCATCAGGCTTACACACAAGTATGGTTTAATCAAGGTGTAGTTTTGTGGTTCTACCTATGGGATCCCAAGTTTCACATAAATCTACATTACAAGAGACTGTATTTATCATCCATTAAAATTGACTCACTAGAAACTGTTAAAAACTGTTAAAATATAACTGTATTTGTCTTACACAAATATATACCCAACGGACCCACAGTCAACAACATAGTGAAGCAGTCACGGCCTAAGACAAATATAGTCACATTTTAACAGTTTTTAACAGTTTCTAGTGAGTCAATTTTAATGGATGTTGATTACAGTCTCTTGTAATGTAGATTTATGTAAACCTTAGGATCCCATAGGTAGAACCACAAACTACACCTTGATTAAGTCATACTTGTGTGTAAGCCTGATGATGGCCGAAAGGCCGAAACATGTTGCATAGTTGACTAGTTGCAGCAGTTTGCAACTGTCACTGTAAGTTGTGTAAAGCCTGCAACACGGATACCACTCCAACCCAACCACACCGAAATAAAACACACATCGAACCAAGCACAATACGACCAATGTGGTAATTCAACAGCATAGTCGCAAGCTCCTGATGATGGATATATTAATGTCCGAAACATGTTGAGCACATAAGAAGTGAAATAAAATAGCGAATGACATCAAGTTGGTCTTTTGTTCTTCAACTCTACACACACACACATGTTTATACACATGCAGTCTACATGTAAATAACGCCCAGTCTTTGTCACACTAGCGGAGAAACACATCGTGTCATTCCTACGATATGTGAGAAACCAGAAGTACGAAATCTTGAAATGCCTATCTTCTTAAGGCAGTACTATAGTTTTTATAATACAGCGAATAAATATGGGACAGACAGACGGGAGGGACCAAAAGTTAATGAAGAAGAAAGCAGGTAAAAGACATACAAGTTTGAAAGGGGTAAAGGAAATAGAAGTCAATTAATTTTTGTCGTATTTGATGAGAAAAGGGCTTGTGTGTGTGCTTGCGTGCGTGCGTGCGTGAGTGTTTGGTCCTACATATACAACAATCCCCCCCGCTCCACCAACCAAATTTTTCGCTGTTTTGTTTCCTACAGAAAATTCCACTGAAATTGTGTTTGCGTGTCAAAATATTTTTAAGTAGACATAAGCCTATGTCTGGTTCTTTATGAGTTAAAACACTTTTTATTTATTTATCAGCTGATATAATAAAGTATTATCGGTTTCAGAAAAATTGCATATATTTTCAATCTGCGTTCTTCTGGGTTTAGGAATTCAATAAAAGTTTCGAGAATCAAATTTTCCTTCTCGGACCAGCCGTGTGCGTGCTGAGCTGAAGGTTTACAACAGTTTTAATGTTTTGTGGGCCGTATATCGTGATATATCTGCGCAATAAGAACCAACAGGATGCACTGTTTAATTTCAATTTATTTCAGTAATTAACCTCTACATGTAAATCTTATTGTTGCACCGTGCATTTTGTAGAATCACTTCAATTATTAACTAACACTTGCACTCATATAAATTTCAAATAAAAACAATTAAAAACACTTAAAACACTCCGACATGTTTCGATCTTTTTAGATTATCGTCAGGGAGCTATGTTTTTCCTTGTTAAAGTAATATTATAACATTCATTATCTCTACATGTTTAGATCCTGCCAACAGCCAGTCAACATAAACACATGACACATACCAGTTGCTCTATATACAGAGTAGTACTTCTTGATGATGAGCAGTAAGCTTGTTCGAAACATGTAGAGGTTAATTATTGAAATAAATTGAGAGGAAAATTGTACACCCTGTTGGTTCCTATTGCGCAAACGTTTACGACAGGCCGAACTACAATTTGTTTATTGCTATAGCAGCCCGTACTTTTATCACAATATCCCGGATATTAGCAATGCAGTCCTACTGGACAATGACCACGACGCTGGTGATAATGGTGTAAATGAATACGTAGCAACACCAGCTGTTTATGGCGTACCGCTTGGATACTTTTACTCATTACATGCTGAAATTCTGAGGCCATGAACAAACTTGCGATAATTACAAAAACCAATCAGGACCAGAAAGGGAGCGCCGTTTACGGTAACTCCGTATTCTGCACAACTCTGTTATCTACAAACTGCCTTGTACTACGCTGTGTTTCTTCTCTCGCATATCGGTTACTAAAATGCGTTATTAGAAACTATATTCTGTAATTCCGAGTACTTATAAAAGGGCGGAACTCACAGAGATAGATAATAAAAAAGGAGAAATCTGTAGTGGCAAGTAACTGAGTGGTCACGGTGTTGGTGATAATAATGACGATAATGATGATGAGGAGGATGATAATGATGATAATTAAATTATTACTTATTAACATGGTGCCTCAACAGAAATGTTCCAATTATATAGTCAGTACAAATGCACAAAAACTACACAAAAAACAAAACAAGCAAGAACACTAACAAACAACAATAAATAAAGTGCTGTCTGAACAGTCCCATTTCATCCCATATATTACATTTCTGTCTTACATAAACACGTTCTGGGTAAATGACCAACTTCATGTACAATTACGTTATATAAAACGTTTTTTATTATTATGTTATATAATAAGTTTTTTTATTATAATCCTCTACATGTTTCGAGCGACAATGTGCTTATCATCAGGAGGTCAAATTGTATTAATACAGCATCTGGTATAGTACTCTCTCTAAGTGACCGTCCGGTGTGCAGGTCCCTTCTCAACCTGCACACCGGACGGTCACTTACAGAGAGTACTATACCAGGTGCTGTATTAATACAATTTGACCTCCTGATGATGAGCACAGAGTTGCTCGTAGCAGGTAGAGGATTATAATAATAAAAAAGTATTATATAATGTAATTGTGCATCAAGTTGTTCATTCACCCAGAATTGTACCAGGTTGCACGGTCAGCAAAACACGAAATACGTAAACGCGTGTCAACTGAATAGCTACAGATGTTTTGAATAGCAAAAGACCAATGGCAGATGAGCACCTACAACACACCAAAAAGTAATAAACAAAGGCTGCTAAATTAGAAGGAAACTTAATCACTAGATGTGAAATTGCATACAATTAAAACAAAATATGGTTTATTGTAAGAAGTGCACTAAAAATGCCAAAAGCCACTGTGCCTAATGTGCAACACTAGACAAAGCACTAGAGTAACATTCCACGTATTCTTAACCTCGGAACTAGGCGAGTGTAAGAAGACAACTTCAAAACCTACCCGCTTTACTCGCAGTCAAAGGTTAGGTACATGCTGAAGGGGTCCCAGACAGGTAATGGGCACAGAGGTGGCGAAGTTAAAAATGGTGCCCCGTTCGGAAATGGAAATCATGTCATGTGATGTAGGTAAAGGTAAAGTTCACCCTGTAACAGGGCATGATGCCCCAGAGGGGAGTGGAAGTATAGCCCTACTCTTTCTTTAACCTCGGCCACGTTTTCAGAGCCGCGCTCTGGCTGCTTTATTCCCGGAAAAAGATAACTAGTACCCTTTGTACAAGAGGCAAGGAGGGCTTCAAGGCCGGTCTGAACACTTGCGGAAAATCTCATTCCCACCGACAGTCGATTCCCGGACCGTCCAGCCCGGAGCTAGTCTCTGTGACGACTACTCTATCCCGGCTCTTAATAGTAGTAGGAGTAGTAGTATTAGTAGTAGTAGTAGTAGTAATAATAATAATAGTATGAAAGCTGGCAAAACACCAGCCCCTGTAGGGTCTAATCCAGAAAGGACATGCCTCATTTTCGTAACGAAGTACTCAGAATATTTATTAATCATTTCTGTCACTTTCCGTGCAGTGTGTGTGCAGAATGTCCAGTTACGTGCACAGTGACACTCTCACTGTACTTGCAACACAGCGATTACAGGCTGATAGCACGAGATGCGTCTTGCTTTTATTGGCTGGAAGGGCGTTGCAGTTGTCCGTCGCAAGGCGCACTTTCATCACGGAAATTAGTGGCAGGTGACTGGACGATGCACGAGGTAGGTACATCAACTGTCATTGTTTGGTTCGTTTCAGTAGTGGGTTTATCGGCACGTCAGCTGCTGTGGCTTTTCGCAACTGCCTGCCCGTTAGGACACACACACACACACACACACACACTCACACACACACACACACACACACACACACACACACACACACACACACACACACACA
>Ga0123355_10009365_pt1 | contig 14874 bp, 9 predicted proteins | sample TergutEmb28metaG_3_FD_89872 | JGI IMG/M metagenome (GOLD analysis project Ga0123355, IMG submission 89872) | Embiratermes neotenicus P1 segment gut microbial communities from Petit-Saut dam, French Guiana - Emb289 P1 | ecosystem: Host-associated > Arthropoda: Insects > Digestive system > Gut ...
CACGTGACACCCCTCTATCCGCAAAAGTTGGCACTAACTTCGCCTACCGGCGGCGGCCGCTCTGTCGGTATGGTTCGCTCGCGGACTAAAGCCACGGAGTTTAGTTTTTAGTTTAGTTTAGTACTAAGAATGGGATGGTTTCATCGTTAGTAGTGTCCATGCACAGAGACTTCTTGATTACGTTCTATTCCAACTTACTCCTCAGTATTCTGACAACATTTCTCTATAAACTCAAAAATTTTCGTTAAGAAATCAAGAGAAACAGCAGCAAAATATCTTGAATTTATTTTGTTTATCGTGTGTTGTTCAGATCAGTAGACCTTGCCTTTGGCCCTAACCCACAAATTAAATTACTTATAACAAGTTTGGGACTTCGTGTTTACTTTGCTTATGTATTTACTTCAAAATCACTCTGTACAGAATATGATCAAAAATTCTTACTGGAAGGATTCTGATTGGTAAATATACTCGTTCACTGCAATGCCATCTATTTCGTTATTCTACAAAATAGCTCTGATTTTGTGTTTTCTCTAATCGTTTATATAAATAGAAAGTTACTCTCTTATTTCCTTGTGAGAATTTCGTGCATGGGAACGTGAAAAGCTGAATCAATAGTAATTCTCCATTTAACCTTCAGTTCTGTGAGTATCTTACTTGTTATTCCCCTTAGCACTGCCAACAAGCACTCCATTAGCAGCGTAGTTACCGCCACAGTAGGACAAACAAACCGTATTCTACCCTGATTAGATTATTCTGTGACTTCTAAAAGGGGTAGTCAGAAATTCAGTGTTTGTTCTAAGAAGTAAATTTTCATTGTATTGGTATATTTAATTACAACCTGTTACAAATACTCCATTCTACGACTGTGAAACGTGGGTCTTCAAATGTACTAACCCTACAATAGACATTTGATGTTTGCTGGACTGTTGTGTGGACTGGACTGTGATAACTGAAGAATAAAAACCAACTAGATGCCACTTATTATTTTATTGTACCGCTTATAGCCTGAACATGTTTCGGGCACTACTATGCCCATCATCAGAAGCTCGCGACTATGATATTGATTACCACATTGGTCGTTTTGTTCTTGGTTTGTTGTAGGTTTGAGGTTAGGTGCGGTTAGGCTGGAGTAGTGTCCGGTCTGCAGCCAGTCTGGTATCTAGTTGGTTTTTGTTCTTCAGCTACCTACAGTAGATAATCTAAATGTAGGTTAAGGAACGCAGAAAGGACGATATTAAATAAACATGTTTTATTTGTGTTTACATTTGAAATTCAGAGCAGCTGCTCAATATAATTTTATGTAACACGCTAGATCTCTTAGAGCTCAGCTGCAGCTAATATCCAGTTGCCTTGCTTTCAATTTGCGAGGTTTATGTTCTTCATCAGTGTCCCAAACACCGGCAAGGAAACATACTTTAAAGTTATGTCAAGTCTGTTCTGCAGCAAAAAACGTCCTGGCAGCCTACCGAGACACAAACGTGATAGTAAAGACTGAATAAAATTTCCACAAACCTAGTACATACTACTACTACTACATGGCTCTACAGTCCTTGTAGGACCTTGGCCTCCTTCACGACCATCTTCCAGTCGTCTCTTCTGTGTGCACGTATCCTCCAGTTTGTGACACCCATCATCCTCAGGTCCTCCCTCACGTCATCCATCCACCCTAGAACGTTCCATGTAGCCATCCATATTTCATTCTTTAATCCTTTCCCTCGCCCGTGTCGCTCCGGAAGATCAGACCAGTTTTTGCCTCTATTAGGTTCCTGAACAGTGCTGTTTTTCCGGGGCGAGGTTGTTAGCCTCACGCACAACCCCCAGCCTGGAGGGCCAGGGTGTCTCTCTTTGTCTGGGCTCTACCCTTCGACCTGTCCAGTATGGGAGGCCCTACCAGTAGCTACGCTACCGCCGGCATAGCTCTCCGGGTCACAGAATCACACAAGCCCCCCCCCCTCCCCACCAATACAAGGTGGAGACACCTTCGGGAGAGAAACCTGGTACATGCCCAGGATAATATGCTGTTTTCGTTTACAGAATTTTAAAGTTCCAAAGTAAGGACTTAATGAAACGTATGTCTGCCAGTCTGCTGGTAACAACACTTCGGACCACGAATTTTAATGTTTTTAAAAATATGTATTTTCGAGTATTCGAGTAGTGTGTCATTTGTAGGGATCCTATGGACTTTCGCAATTCAGACTCCCTGCCATCAAAAATAAACGCATAGTTTTTGGGAGTGAAATAATGTGGAATGTCAACTTGATGCAACTAGGCAATTTTATTGATATATTCATAGATCGACATGTTTCGGGGTAAATACGCCCATCATCAGGAATATTAGATGTTGATTTGCAGCATATGGTTTTCTGCGCCGAGTATTTCGATGGATGGTGGTCTTGAGAGCCGCTGCCTAGGTCGTGTGTACGGTGTGGATGGTGCCGTGTACTATCCGCACCGTAAACACGACCCACGCACCGGCTCTCAAGACCACCATCCATCCAAAAACTCGGTGCAGAAAACCATATGCTGCAACTCAAAATCTAATGTTCCTGATGATGGGCGCATGTATCCGAAACATGTCGAGCTAAGAATATATTAATAAAATAACTTTGTTGCATCAAGTTGGCATTCCACGTTATTTCACGAGGAAGATGCAAGGTTAAACAACCCACATTTTTTGGGAGGTTTTATGTGAGAAAATAATGATGCCTCCATATTCTTGTAACCACTGGAAGGAAATTGTCCTAATACATATTTCAGTATTTTGAAAGTTTGTAACTCCATAAATGTGTTAAGAACGTAAGAGATATAATAACACTAATTAAACTGATAAGGCACTGGGCAATAAGTACGTAGCTGTAGGTGGGAAACACTTTGTTACGTCAATGCGTCCATTCGGCAAATAATAATACAAAGCAATATCCTTTCTGTTTGTTATGCATTTTATCTTAATCGACTGCACTTTTTAGTCTGTTTATTTCAAATTTGTTTTCCCTGCTTTCGTATTCTTTAAATGGTCTTCTTTCTTCATACCTTCCTTCCAGGTGGCAGGAACCATCATTCGAGATGCAGCTGTGTTGTACCTGACCTCAAGAACATTTCATACTGCTTTGCTCTGTTGGTATCTGTACCTTCATAACCTGCAACAGCTCTCTCATTTCAGCTGTTCAAATGGACCTGTCTTTGTTTAGTTACGGTCTAGCACACTGATCCTGATAAAAAGGTGGGTTCAGCCGGCCGTGCTTTTTGTAAGTTTGATGTGTATTTGACCGTGCATTATCTTGATAACTGAAGAATAAAATCCAACTAGATACCACTTATTACTTTATTATGCTTATGTTAGGCTCAACATGTTTCGGGCACCATTATGCCCATCATCAAGAGCTCACGACGATAGCGTTGGTTACCACATAGGCAGTCTGGTTCTCGAGTTGCTGCTGGTTGGAAGTTAAGTGCAGACAGGATGGATGAGTGTCCGGACACTCATCCATCCTGCCTGCACTTAACTTCCATCCAGCAGCAACTCGAGAATCAGACGGCCTGCGTGGTAACCAACGCTATCGTCGTGAGTGCCTGATGATGGGCATAAAGATGCCCGAAACATTTTGAGCCTAACATAAGCATAATAAAGTAATAAGTGGCATGTAGTTGCATTTTATTCTACAGTGCTTTATAAGTATTCGTCATTCCATTATCTCTTTTCTTTATTTTAATTGAAAGCATTTATTACACCTTACTTAAAATATTTTCTAAAACTGCTAATTGGTTTAAAGTTTGTAATTTATGCTAGATATTTATGTGTTGTTTCGTATATTTGATTTCATTTTCAGTACAACTTTATTTTTCATTTGCCTTGCATATGAACGTCAAAACCGACATTTAGCACTTGACTTTCCCATTCATACCCGCACAAAAGAATTATTTTTTAATATAAATTTCCAGAAAGATACGATAAAATTTTCTCTTGCTTTATGTGCTGTATTGCGTAGCATTTATATTAGTTCCTACATTCAAAAAAATCCGTTTTTCTCTTTTCTTCAGAATCCTGCTGCATTGTACTGACTTGTCTGTAATAAAAAGTTCTGTGCGCAATATGTGGAAATTATATTGCTATACGTTTCCATTTTCGTGTCTTTACTGTCTTTCATTACCAGCTTTTCATTTCCAGTCTTCTTCTAAGATTGTTTGCTTAATAAAAAGGTTTCATATTATTGAACCTTCATTTCTTTACATCGAAGGCAAAATTCCATCTAGTTAATTTGTGCCACCACTATTGTCTTCGATGTATGCTTAAAGACACAGAATTTAATTTGTATTAAAGCGCCGGGGAAGATGACTGACGAAGAAATGCTTTATTTGTGATCAGGAGGTAATCAATTTGAACCATATTAACAGTTTTAAACTGGATTACGTTTGGAGTCTTTTCTGTCAGGCTGTCCAATCAGATCATAGAAAATACTCTCAAATAGGTCTTGGCCACTTATGTCTAGAATTCTTCACAGTTGATCATGATTCTTTAAATCATGATCAGCTGTGTCCTTCAAAGCTTCTGAGGGCGTCATTAAAATAACTAGAACTGCAAGCCGTACTGAAATACAGGGTGATTCGAAATGATTGTCGGGGTTTTAACAACTTGTTATACACAATACACTTGACATAGGAGTATATTTTTTTTATTTAATAGAACAACATTCCAAGTTTTGTTACATACCTTAGCGGTTCTCTATATATGCACCGTCTGTGATTCTACAAACATCAACACGATAATTGAGTTCATTCGAAACTGTTTGTAGCACGTCAGCGGTGATGGTTTCAATGGCGGTTCTGATTCGTACCTTCAGTTCCGGGACACTTGCGGGAAGAGGAGGAACATAAACCTGATCCTTGACGTAACCCCATAGAAAGAAATCACACGGGGTTTCATCTAGAGAACGAGGTGACAGTTGTTAAAACCCCGATAATCATTTCGAATAACCCTGTATATCACGACACGATGTGAAGAAAAATTTAGTTCGGCAAGTGTGGCATAAGGCAGTGTCTTTTTGCTTCCTCCCAAACACTTATATTTTCCTTTACCATAAATTGCCAGTTTATTGAAAATTGGAATGAATCGATTGAGACAAATATAACACATAATAAAATACAGGGGTGCTTATAAGTCCTTAGCCCGACCAGGAAGGAAACAAGCTAATGTTTATGTCAGAATGGCGTGAATTTCCTTCGGCGCCTTGCTTTGCAAGAAAAAAAGAACTTGATGAAACCTTCGCGTCTCCATGTTGTTGAAATAGCGCGTGTCCCTAACATGCTTCAGAGCTTGTTTACTTCCTGGTAGGGCTAAGGACTTATCAGCACCTCGGTATATTTCCTTTTTGGTCTTAGGAATGTGAAGGTGCGTTATCGAGATGAAAAATTTGTAAGCGTTTCTCTACGAAAATAAATAAGCTTTATTGTTTAGAATTTCGAACTTTATTTATTTAGTTCTCCTTCATTTAACTATTTATATTGTAGAAATTATGCATCATCGAGTAATAAGGTTGTGTGTGAGTAATAAATTCGTAAGTATTTAGAAGGGAATTATCTTTCCCAAATTTAAAGCATTATTCCGATTTTTGTGACAGATGAAGGAAAAGGTAAAAATTCTCGGGATAAGAATTTATTCCCCCTGTTATTTTAATCCGTGGCCTTCAGAGAAGAAGCGTGAGTGCTAACTACTGAGTCGCGAGTTCCGGTTTCCAGCAAGTGTATGAATGCCTGTTGCAAGAGCTCACCAATCCCGGGCGACGCCCTGCTTACTAAAAGTTTAGGGTGTTCTCTAATATTTATTGGTCCCCAGTATAGAAATCACTTCATATCAACCTTCTGGGACCTAGAAGTTTGATTTGGAGCCTAAATTTTTCAAACAAATTGTGTGCTTCTCTTTTATTCTTTGTCGTTGAAGATAAAGGGATATAGAACTGTGAACTGTCTTTAAGTTCACATCAAAACTTTACCTTTGAAATGGGTAGAAAATTCCGTGTTAAATTTGAATTTGACACGGCAGTGAAAATCAGGACCACGATCTTCAGAAATGTGACATCCTGCACCATGGCAGAAGGATGATAACGTCTTCAAGGAACTCATCTACCAAACTAGATGGTATTACGATTGAGCAGACCGTGTTCTTGATATGTCTTGCATGGTTGGACTGGAACAGAGAGTAAGACAATCCTACCTGTCTACAAACCGTGATATGCTGCCTTGTTTGCAAACTATGATATATTGCGTGTTTACAGTCCGTGATATACAGAGTACGTCGGAATATGCCACTGTATCCTCAGATAGTTGAAGCACACATAGTAGGAGTTGACTAGCATATCAGACATAAGCCAAATTACAAAAGGCGTTGAAAGCATGTCATAAAACGCAGTATCAACATCCTTGTTTTCGGACAGCTGTCTGTCAGTGTGCCTAACTTAACCACATTTTTCTGAGTATTATAGCAAAATGTTATTTTTCCATGACCAGAAAATTTTACTGCTAGACTCAATTTTGACGTCTACAACGAACTGCTTGTTCCACTACGACTAACAATAAATATGACAAGGGATATTAAGATTATAGGTCAATAAAAAAAGGCCTGATATCTGCCTCATCACATTCCTCTGGGAAGAGAACATCCATTCATCTTTCCAACCTAAAAATATCAACAATTCTTTCTTCATCAAAATTAATACATATATAATTACCAGTTCGAAAACCAAATCAGACTTACCGAAGCCAAATTCAGCCACAGATTGGTATTTATTTTTTACAGTACTAACTACTACAATTCCCCATGTTGTACCAGCCGTTTCTGTCTTAGCGCATGTTCAGTTCTGAAGATATGAATTATGCACCTTACGTACATCTGATATCGTTATGATGTTCTGTTGTTTTCAAAAGAATCTTAGCATCTTAGTAATGTAGACATGTCAGCCTGTTTCTCCTCCGACATAAATGTAAAATTCCCTTTTATTCTTATTGCAAATTACCTTACACTGTTAGACGTCCTAAAATTTGGCTCACAAGTATAGCCGATAAATTATTTTTTTAAACCTTGGCAGCAAATTACAGGCAGACAATGAAGAAATATTCCCGTGTGTTCATAATGAAAATGAAAAATTAATTCGTAAAATATAATAAAATATACTCACAAATAAGTGGACATTCCAGTCACCAATACTGACGTTTGTTTTGTGTTTTCGTAGATTTCACTATGTACTTTTTTATTATTGTGCTTATTAATCCTTTCAAAAAAAACCAACTGCGCGTTGTAAAATAAGGATTTCGTCTTATCTTACAGAGAACAGAGGCTACAGCCATTACAGAAGAAATGGGAGGGTGCTCTATAGGGAAGTAATGATTGTTTACTATAGCAGTCATAATGGGCACGTAAATATACTTAGTGAACAAACTGCAGGGTTGCCAGTGTTAAATCTGGCTATAGGAAACAATGGTGTGAATTTCCTTCGGCGCCTAGCCTTGCAGGGGTGGGGAACATGATGACACCTCGCGTCCGGGTGTTGTTGAAATCGCGCGCATCCCTGACATGCTTCCAAGCTTGTTTCCTTCCTGATTGGGCTAATGACTTATCAGAATCCCGGTACGTATAGTGACCATTAGCTTTTAAATGGCTAAGTTACCCAGTGACTCCTACAAACCGCATATCGCGGGTAAATGTTTAGCTCTTTTGCTCCGTTTCGCAAAGGCAACAGATCCTAATTTCAGAGATCAGGTAACAGAGCTAATGAAATGTGGTTTTATTCAGCAAATTTACCCATACACAGTACTTGATATTTTGAGGTAAATGTGGCCGAGTGTGCCCCGAAACTACAGAGAAGTGCAGGCTACACAGGTTTAAATTTAAAATATGAGATTACCTATACAGGATAATATACTTACCAATACGTAAATAATTTTGTATTAGAATATCAGTGTACAAATGGGCACAGCAGCAGGATAATTATAAGACACAAGCTACTCAGTGTTAAGTTACGTTTTAGAGAAGTCAGAAATGTTCCTGTCATTTTAGACGGAAAAATACGCAAAGAAAATTGTTGGAAGGGATTAAAGTATTGCCTGAAAGAGACGTTTTCACACAGCGATATGCACTTAACTGAATTCTACACCAAATAAAGAAAGTGTCTCATCTACCGCGCATTGGTTCTGTTAAAATGAAAACTCGAATAGTCGGAACTCGAAGAATCGAGACTTTATTCTACTGGCTTACTGCTTTGGAAGAGGCACAAGTTATCTTTCCACATTATTTCGACATAACTTAATATAAACACTTTGATTTCTTGTAGATATTACTGATGTCAAAAAACACATTGTTAGCACTAACGGAATTATTGTATCGTACAATTGATTGATTCACGAGTAGATATGCAAGGCATTAATCAGAAGCTCTCACAGGCTTTGTTGTAAGCAGTTTAAATAGGAATTTTCAGAATTTCTAAAGACTGAGTCCAGGCATGATTGAAAATGAAGGTATTGTTCTCCGACTGGAGAATGTAGGTTATGCGCATGAATGGGTTTTGTGGGCACTCTAATTTCCGGGGCGCGAAATTTTTTTAATTGGTCACCAAGCATTTGGTAATGAAAGTGATCCGATTGATATGTGTAGTTGAATCATGTGGCGACAGCACTCTCACGTTCTGGAACGTACATTGTTAAACGGTGGAGTCATAAGCTCCAGCTCTCTTTTTGTGATCGTCATGGCAGCAACTCCTGGAATTTCTTGTGTGAAAAGAGAGAAAGATGGATAGAGAGAGAGAGAGAGGGGGGGGGGGGATTAGGAAATTACACGTTTTGAGCTCCACAGTGCACGCCTGGTTGAATCCGCTTTGAAGTTACTGCAGACAATACGTATAGCGACACTTGAAATTCCTACTAAAGCTACATACCTCATCTACTTATACCGCAAAGCACTTTTTTTCGTTTAAAGAAACATCATGTTTTGTTGCCATGAAATGTTTTTGAATCGTAAAAGAAACATATTCTTTTCCGTGTACCCGTTATTTTCACGAATTTCCTCAATCTCTCCAGGCGATTCTTTCTACAATCGCTTCTTTACGTTTTGCGTATCTTCCTTCATGAACACAATTCTGTTCCCCGACGTCTGAAGTGTGTAACTGAGAAAGCGTCTTAGAATAATTAAAAAAAAAACCTCCTAATATTGTGAAGTTAACACGCATGTTGGTTTTTATTTGTCATTAATTCAAGTGGGAGCTGTGAGTTACATCTTCACGATAACTCAAATAAAGTAATGGAAAGTATAGTTCGACGTTGAAAGTTTAATTGGACGTAAATGTGGCAACATGGGGACTGTTGAATAGTCCTTCTTGCACTGCTAGAATTGGAAGACGGAGGAAGGACATTCCTACGAAACGTCGGTCATATTACAGGCCTGAAAACTTGAATGCATCATTACTGCTACCAGATCCTCAAATCTTTCATTATTTATTTATTATTTAGTGTGATTAATTTAATGGTGGACAACTGTGTACTCGTATATAAATAAACAAAAAGCGTACTGTCACTGCAAAGCTTACTATATTTCCGATGCTGCAAACTAATATGGGGAAAGGTACAGTTATTATTTGTTTAGTATTGAAGGTAGTGCTACTGGCTTCCATATTTCATTGATGAGTAAAATATATAAAATATATAAATAAATATATAAATAAATATATAAAATATATAACTAACCTGCGCTTGATTAAAGTCAGCACCAAATGTACAAAAAATGTTCATTTTACAAATAGCAATAAACACTCAATTTTAAACCAACTGCCCAAATAATACGTAATTTCCGTGTTGCCTTTCATCGCAATGCGTAATTATTACAGAATTAAAATTATTCTGTGTTGAGATGTAAACGTAGGACCGACAATAATAAAAATGTAATGACATGCAAATTGTGCTTTATTAGCAGTTTTGCTGAGACCTCTTTTTTGTATTGTGTGGGCCCACTGGATATCTGGTGATAATGTTATAAATTCAAAATTTCAGTTTTAACAATCAGCGCTGTCAAAAAATCAAATATTTCTACCCAAAATGTAGCCATTTATAAGCCAACTTTTGTGTGTTTGTGAGAATTGGACTGTAGAAAAGAAACACTGAAGAATGAATAAGAGAGCAGTGACGAAATGTTTGAAGAAAGTTGCATGATGTACTTTGTAGGATTATGAAACAAACGAACAAGATACAAAATGACTGAACATTTACAATACATATTTCAGTAATTTTGGTTTCAGAATTTAGTAGATTTTTTTTTTACGAATTTATTTATTAGGAATGATCCATAAGCGTATTCCCGTTTCAGTGTACAAATACATTCCAGCTGGCTGAGGGAATATAGGACGAACAACGGAAAGTTTGGCGGACCAACCACCGCGAAAAGGAATAAGCCTAATTGGATGAAACCTAGTGCCAGATGATGACGATTTTTAGACGCGAATATACTCGTACAAGTCGCGAAAAGCGCCCATTGGATTCGTCAGATCTCTCCGTCTCTCCTTCCACATGTATAAAATCGGTTACTACCAGACGGACTTGAGTGGGATTTAACATTAGAGGCTTTTAAAATCCGACAAAAATGTCGGGCGCTGCGCATGCACACTAAGGAGATTCATATTGTTGACAGTGACACGCAACGTGACGACAGAAAGACAACTCATTGTTGCATTTCCACGATAAGGCTTTTCATTTTTTTACAGTGTTGAGAGAGACATGTGTTCCACAACAATGCACAGAGAGAACCATTGTTGCATTTCTACTGGAACATATTTAGTGACATTCGCGTCTTCTATCGTGGCAGAAGTTCTTCTGGTTTCACGAATTTGTCAAACTGTTAGGTACCTTGTATTATGTTGCGTATCTTCTTACGCAGTACTGCACCATCAGTAAAGTAAGCTACGACTCAATAGAACCAAATATGCTGGATAATGACAATGTCATATATAAGCCATAGGCTATATGTTTTCAAAATAACAGCTTTATCCGGAGGCATATTTCAACAAACCACCGCCCTAAATAATGCTCTCGCTTTGTGAGTGCTTGCCTTTTGACACACACCGTGTATAAGTGCTGTGAACATATGCTTTTCAATTCGTCATGCAATATTCCTGACTCAGCTCTGTAGGTTATTTACCAAACGAATAACCACCACGCGGCTGAAGTTGTTACTGAGTCAATATCGGAGAGAGTCGTCACTGCTACCGCAATGTAATTTGCCTTCTCCAGCTCGTACACATTTTACATGAAACATAACCTCACTTCTGAAAATTAAAGGGTATTCTGAAAGTATGCTATATAGTAGAACTGCATCCGTGGGGAATATGCCATTGTGTGTTACGGCAGAAAAATGGCAAACCTTTGGCACAAAACTAAGCGGGAAAACTGTTATATAAACTGGCTTTATAAAAGAGGGAAATGTTCGAATGGAACTGCAATATGAACCTCCTAAAACACAGCGGTTACCAAATGAAACATTAAATTTTACAAACAAAACCCCACATTCTGCTCATAGAATGTATTTATGTCTAAGAAGAGCCAACAAAATGCACACTTTTTTCATTCAATGATTTAAGTCCACTATAATGTCTTCGACATGTTTCGAAAAACCAAGTGTTCATCATCAGGAAGACTTTACAAACAGCTTTATGGTATTATATTGTGCATCTATATAGGAAGTCGCTGTCAGGATGTGTTTGATAGCAAACAAATCCTGGCAGTGATTAGAATGCTTATATGTTTGATATCAAACAAATCCTGGCAGTGACTAGACTACAGTGATTAGACTGCTTATATAAAACAGCATAAAGCTGCTTGTACAGACTCATGATAGTGAACATTTGGTTGTTCGAAACATGTCGAAGCCAATATAGTTGAATTAAATCACTGAAGGAAAGAAGTGTGTATTTTTTGGTTTTTTCATATGTATATCTCGATGTACGGTTCAGAACACGTAAAATGTATTTATGTATTTGTTACGGTTTACGTAAAGAAAAGGTGATGATATCCCTCGTTAGAGAGCGTCACATTGCTTTCAGTGTTGAAGACTGAGATTTTTGACTGGACGGTACAAACTGAATCTTTGGTTGTAATACAGGTTAAGTTCAGTTTGCCACGGATTAAGTCGGAACCAATTACAATTATACGTACAATAAAATGTGACTGATATATTTCTTTATTTCCACTTCCTGTACCTGATTTATCGAGGGATACTTCATTAGTCAGTCCTCCCTCTCCAAATGGCAGATATGTGTTTTACAGTAATTAGATTTATGTAGAAGTTTGTAACGTACAGGCTTCATCTCTGAAAAATCGTAAAAATTGATAAAACATTTCTAAAATATAAGATGTCAATCACGAAAAATAATTCTGAATAGGCATTGGGACAAGTGAATGTGAAGGCTGTTCAGCTAGCAACAAGTCAGTTTTACGTAAACTATAGTAATTATTTATGTGTCCATATAAACACTTTTCTTATTTAGGTATTCCGCGTTGGTATGGAATACTTGTACATGATTTGTGGTGGAAAAATATTTGGAAATGGTACGTCCACTGTCTTCTCAGTATACGTACTTCGTATTTTCTTTTCCCGAAATTTGATGATTGGTTTAGTTGATATGTCATATTCTTGTGTTTTTTGAATTGTGTAACGGGTCAGTAGTGGCTGTAAGAAAAATTCACAATTCTTATTCCTGCTCTTTGTTGCAGAAAGTCGAAAAGGAAATTTCGGAGAAGAATACGGAAATTATCGTGATGTAGGGTAATACCCATTTGGTGCTTGTCTTGTCTTTTTTGCCTAAAATAATGCAGCATTATGTTTAGGCCTATTAAAATGATACTTCTAAAGATATAACATAGGAATGCCTCTTCGTACGAGATGCCTAAGTAACCGAAAATTATTATCTCTTCACCTCCTACACTTTCCACATTTCTTGCTTCTATGGGAAGGAAAGATTTTCAGTTCTTCGGATAGTCCATTGTCGGTTTTTAGGCGCATTCCCAAAATATTTTGTGGTAAGCGGCAAACAGCCCTCTCATGTTCATAAGTTTTTTTGTCCTTCCGTCTGCAGGAAAGATCACGACTCCCATCCGACTAATTGTACGGAAATTTCAAATTTGGAAAATATAATTAACTTTGAAGGTAGTTCTCAATTTTATTTAAATTGAGAAAAAAACTATTATGAAAACCTATATACGGATACGTGATTTATCTTTTTAATGGAGATAAACTTTGTTTTTCTGTGAGGTAGGAAAAGGCTTAAGAAGCATATGAGGGGTTAAATAATTTTCCTTTACAAAAGAAGCGTCCTACAAAATGTAGGATATTCCCACCTTTACAAGAATGCAGGAAATACGATGTTTCTTCCTTCATATATATATATATATATATATATATATATATATATATACATTACAAGATTTAAGACTGATGTTAAATTAATTTAACATTCACAGGTCCGTGAAACGCTAATATATTCTCAGAGTACAACCAACAAGACGCATTGTTTCTCAAATATATTTATTACCGTAAGACGCTATACAAGTTTCAGACGGGTTTTCCGTCCATCATCTGGAGCTCAAAACTGCATATACAGTGTCAGACATTTGTCAGACCGTTACTGCTAACTGCTGCTAGCCTGCAGGTTAACAGAAGTTAGCACTAACGGTCTGACAAATACCTGACGCTGTATGTGCAGTTTTGAGCTCCAGATGATGCACAGAAAAACCGTCTGAATCATGTAGAGCATCCTACAGGAATAAATAAATTTGAGGAGCGTTGCATCTTGTTGGTTGTACTCTGAGAATATGTTAAATCAAATCGTGTGCAAAAGTTAAATTCATACCTCACAGAGAACAGACTTCGTGTCCGTCATGAAGACCAATTTATTTACTACGTTAAAGAATATAATAATGTTTATCGACTCAAGCGAAACGCATAAACGGGCTACACCTCCGAACAAAACGACAGATTTTCGCAATCTTATATCTTGTGGTACAAATATTTAGAAAAAATCTTCATATATTTGAATATTCAAAAGAGTCTAATTTCTTCTTCTCTAAATTTTTTAAATTTTAATTATTTCGTTGGAATATGTTTTCCTTAACTTATTTTTAAGGTTTATTCAGGCATGCAGAAATAGAATTTTCATTTTATGCTCTATGCCTCCAGCACAGAACATTTTCTCACTCCTGTACTTTGTACTGCATAAGAATAAATTCTGAAATTATAACATTTTCAGTGAGATGGGGAGACGGAATCGCTGCAAGCCAATTTTTACTGGTGTAGGACACAGCAACAAAAAGTCAACAGCCCAGACATTTTCAGTTCAGAATTCCATTCTCCGAAAAATGTGCGACATAACCTTCATATGATGATACCAATAAAGTAGGATTTAGCATTTCTCTCACTTGTAAATTCGGTGAAGTCCCAACATTCTATTACAAATAAGAGTTATACGCCAAATTCTTCTACGTCGAAGCGCCCCCAACACAATAAAAATCACTACTATCGGAACACTGAAGGAGACATTCCTACAAACCGCAATTCCTCCTCCTTTTTTAGAGCCAAATTTGTGGTCATAGTCTGCACCATCACTTTCCATTATCATTCCATTCGTGCGTTATAAAATCTGCATAGTTTTAAATCAGAGGATTTTTCTCTCTTGTCCACATGTACATTACAGCGTGTGATAATAATTGAGACCCCCACCCCCCCCCCCCCCCCCCCCCCCCCCCCACAACCTCTCTCTTTATTTCTTTTTTTTGGTGTGGTGTGGCCCACCCCCACACCAAGAAAGAAGAAGTAATCTTACAACACAAAAAAAAAAAAAACAACAACCA
>Ga0123355_10009366_pt1 | contig 14872 bp, 8 predicted proteins | sample TergutEmb28metaG_3_FD_89872 | JGI IMG/M metagenome (GOLD analysis project Ga0123355, IMG submission 89872) | Embiratermes neotenicus P1 segment gut microbial communities from Petit-Saut dam, French Guiana - Emb289 P1 | ecosystem: Host-associated > Arthropoda: Insects > Digestive system > Gut ...
AAAAATAAAAACATATCAAAGAAACTAAAATTAAAACTAACGAACACAATAATAGGCAAAACATAACATACGCATCAGAAACTTGGACACTAACAAAGAGAGATAGAAAGCAATTGAACATTTTTGAAAGGATAATACATAGGAGAATTTTAGGCCCAGTATATGACAATGAAAAAGAAAATTGGAGGATATTAACCAATAAAGAAATTTATGCAAGTGTTTAAAAACCTACCATAATAAAGACAATATGGTTAAATAGATTACCTTGGTTTGGGCATGTACAGAGAATGGAAGAAAATAGAATTCCCATAAGGGTATTATATATCAATTTGGGAACAACAACATTGAGAGGCAGACCAATAAATAGATGGCAAGATGAGGTGAGAGAGGATGGAAGAATAGTTGGTGGAGAAGGGTGGCAGGAAAAAGTACACAACAGAGAGGAATGGAAGAAGCTCCTGAGAATGGCAAGGAACCATCGCATTCTGCACACGCCAATGGAATGAATGAAATGCACTGATTGTACTTTAATACCTTAATGTACAGTATTATTTCTATCTAGTTTTGGCTTATACAACTCCAATTTAAGTGGAGATCTCAGATATCTGAAATGTTTCAATTCAATTGGTTGTATTTATACAATTTTTTCATGACCATTTTTAATTGCCCGATGATGGCGTTTCCAAAAGCCAAAACACATAACAAGCAAAAGAAGTGAATAAAAATTAAGTTATGACTGACAGTCTGTGCTTTCTGCCTGTATACCTACTTGTAATAGTCACATTATTGGACATATTATTATTATTATTACAGTTGAAACAGCACTCTTTAATAACTTCCACTACCTGATCATATTTTGTGCTGGCACTCCCATGCATACGTTGCTACTCTCCTTATTAACTCTGACCAATATTTCATACAAATGTGAGTATAGAAATGCTTCCCCCACCCATCATTCCTAAAATGATGTGTCTGGCAGGTTCAGTGTGAAGTTGACTTAAAAATGTGGTGAACACTATTCATCATCATCAGCTCTACAGCCCTGTTTGGGCCTTGGACTCCTGTTTTTTTGAGGTTTCGTAACAATATTTTCTTTTATGGGGTGAGGTTGTTAGCGTCATGCCTAACCCCCCCACCTGGAGGAGCAGGGTATCCCTTTTTGTCTGGGTCATCACCTGTCTGGCATGGGAGGCCCTACCTGTAGCATATGCTACCACCACCATAGCTCTCAGAATCATGTGACCACACAAGCCCCACCACTGTGCCAAAGTAGGAATACCTTTGGGGCAGAACACTCTATTAAATGCCTATAAATTCTTAATCACTAATTCATAATCATTCATAAAAACAATAACAATCCGTAAGTCCTGCACTTTAAAATTTTTATTCATGCACTTGATTTTATTTAATTACAGTCAATTTAATGATGCTGAGATTAAGTGGCATTACACAGCACTGAATGTCTGGAAGTTGGTCAATAATGGACTTGAAAAGATGTGGAATAAAACAGCCATGGCCTAGTTTAATGTGCTACCTTGGCATTGGCATGAAGGGATTTAGGAAAATTACAGAAAATGTCAGTCAGGATAGATGACATTTAGCCAAGATTTGAACTGGGCACTCCCAAGTACAAGTTGTGCAGATTAACACTTGTGCCAACTCGCCCATTTCCATGTTTCAAAATATAACATCATTCAGAACATACTTGGGACCTCATGGAGATTAAAGTGTTTCATGGTATAATCTGCACTCAATGTAAATGTGCACATCACAATGAAGATCTCCCCATCACATCTATTTGCAGTTTAGAAGAATCTAGTGTGTTAGTAACATATGAAAATCAAAGTAACTAAGTTTAAAAGCATTAATTAAATGAACAACTTGACCCAGTACAATCAAGCTTGGCATGACCATGATGTGATAAGCCACTTTTCTCCTTGTTCTATAACAAAAATTTTATATTCCTCATAATGTACATACTCTTACAACTGTTACTTGTTATAAGTTGTAAATGATTATACAAATTTGTTGATTGGTGTGTTAATTATAACCTATATAAATACAAAGTGTACAGCTGGTATACTATTTGTTTGAACAGCTCCTACAATGGCAGCAGTGTAAATATATATATATATATATATATATATATATCATAAGTCCATGCCCCCCGTATTCTGATATTTGAGTGAATAATATTGAGTTTTAAGAGTCAAGTTTTTTACCATGGATAAGTACCCATGCTATATTGATTATAAACTAAAAAAGAAGAGACTATAATATGGATGTATGTCTACAGAAATCTCCCTTACTGTACATGGAGGGCAAACCAAGCATGTGGAATTTATGGGCACATTTTTTAAAGATATTTATTGCACAGAAAGTATACACAGTATGTTCAAGAACAAATTACAAAACTGTTTCTGTAACCAATTTGAATAAATATTTACACTATGGTACAAGTGGAACTGAATAACATGTATATATGTATATAGCTGCAAATAAGGGCAGTGAAAAATTATTAAAAAAAAAAAAAACACTGCAACTTCCGGTAAGCTAATTAAAGCAGTATATGCTTCATACGTTTATGTTTGTAATAAGCATAGTTATTTCCTTAGGTCGATAATTTATTTTAGGTGTAATGCAATTTTTGCTACTCATTTATACATATGGTCCATAATGGCAGTGTATTATGTTTTCGGTGATCGATGTCACTTCTCTAAATGTCATACTGTATTCTAACTTGTGTACATTACTAGGATCTATTGCAAAACAAGGTAACATAACATGCACTAAAGTGACATTGTGTTAAATTTTCCTTGTTTCTAACCATCCTTTGATTCTACCAAAATACTACTTATCGTTCAGACATCGTGATGTGAAATATACAGGCCTACTTGGGTAAACACGTTATTTGGGCACACCCAATTAAAAAATGGCAGTTTTCGGGTACAACATGCCGTAAAACCCCTTCCCTTAATAAGCGCCCCGCAGTCCGACATACATTCCATATAGCATACGGGGACTCAGAATTACATAACCTGTCATTTCTTACCTTGAAGTCGCGAAAATTCTTTTGATATACGCTCTTGTTTTTCTTTAGAATACATGCCTCAATACAATTCTCTTCTTTTTAATCTACGGCTCGCCTTTTATACCTAGCATATACACAGCAAGCAGCATGCAACGGCATGCATGCAGTACACGTTTTTCTCTACAGCCCTGAGGGCTCTTGTTGTTCCCGTTGTTTTGCCACAATTTTGTACTTGTTACGTAAAGCATTGCCAAGCATCTTATCACGAACGTGTTTATCGTTGACTACGATATCTGGTGACGTAAAACCTTCATCTTGGACCACAAAACGTTGACTCCTGAGATTATGCAGCGTTTCGCAGAGCATTATGTTGTACGAAACGTGTATACCCTGTAATGAAATAACGTATTTGTCTACACGGCCGGCATCATAATATAAACAACATATCCTCTTTGTACATAGTCGTATGTAGCTAATCTGCACGGGTCACAAACAAGACAAGCGACGGGAACAATAACATCACATGCCTTACTCGCCGTATTCGTCGCTCACCTGCATCTGCACGGGTTTCTCGTGTTCATTTTTAACAGTTTGGGTTCGTTCACTAACCTGCCAAGTTCGTCAGCCATAATTTCGTGTTTTTCACGGATCCAACGGAGATGTCTCTTTTACCTTCTAGTTAACACGTCCCTTTTCGTTAAGGTATTGGTCTTATGCACTCACTAACTTATGATATATGATATGATATGATATATCTTAAGTACACTCATCCTTCGCCGTTTACGAGTTTCTATTTCGCGGTTTCGCAAATACGTGACGTCAACCCAAGAATAAAAAATACATCCCACGGACCTTTCAATGGAATGAACCATAGAAATTGTTGGACAGCTGAAACATATATTCTAGCTATACCGCATGATGTTCAAGGCCTTGAAAAAAGGACAGTTTCTGCAAAGAAAGTAAATACACTAAAAGTAATACTTTGGGAGGGGGGGGGGGGTCACTTATTCGCGAATATATCCTTAACAATTGTAAGTGATTGTGGGCTTATTATTTAAGTGAAAAATGCCACTTCAGTTTTATATGAGCTTATCTGTTAGTGCATGTGATGCACTCCGTTGTTACACGGTTTTATTACATGTTACATGTATGTTGGAAACGGCTAGGGAGCCAGAGCAGAACAATCGGTATAAATTTTCGAGACTTTACGGTGGGGTTTGTTTAAGTGATGGACGTCTGTAGGTTTTGACCCATTGTATTATATGTGGTTTTTTCCTCTGAAACGTCCGATAAAACAAACTGTATTTTACGGTGTAGAAATCCAAAGCACGCCATCATCGGAACAAATCGTAATAATGTCGCTGAGACTTAAAAAGACGGTGTCGTTTGTTGTTTTTACATGCTCTACTTACCACTTTTCTTTCAGTAATACTATTAAGTGAAGGTCTTTTTTCAAACATAAAGGTAGTATTTAACACTGGAGTTTGTAATACAGGCACAATTAACACAATACATATGGACTTTCATGTCGCATTGTGTATTGGGTCTGCCTATCCGTCGCTTACTTCGATCAGGACCGGTCTCGTTCATGGAATGTCCAAGGGTTTTTAGCAGATCGTCATTCAACAGTCAGTGTTTCTATACCAGTCTGCATTTCCTGTCGTTTACGGACTGGTATCCTGCTGATGTCTCTCAACCAGTCGGTGTGAACTGCTATGGTGTGTTCCTTAACAATCGGCATTATTTATTGGACGTATCACACACGAAGAGATATGCGAGTCAATGACATAACTGGTTCCTTCCATGTTACGGCGGATGATCCATGGTTTGTACCCTCATGGAAAAAGGTTCACAAACGCATGCTGCCCATTAGCGGAAGGGGGCAAGGTATGGCCCTCATTGTACGCAAAACTAAAACATTCTGCACGTGCTGAAAAATGATTCATATTGCGCTGTTTATTATCTCTGTGACTTCCGATCAATCTAAATTGATGTGGATATGAAAGTTTATCACTACTTCAAATGACGTAACAAATATATCCGCGTCTAGGATGTAATGCTATACTGGTCTGAAAAGTGTAAGAAGTGAACGTGTTAGATGACCTGTCTGTAATGTAATGTAATGTGATGTAATTTTTTTTGCGATCTATAAACCCGAATTAGGATACAATCCTGTGGATATGAACATTGTCATATACATGCTATCTAACATAATATACATAGTGTTGGAAGAATCTTAGCTATAAATAAAAGTACAAGTGCAAGTGGTCTCGTAATAAATGACTCGGATGTCTACCAAGACGCGTTTGGTTTATCTCTTCTAGTTACGCGTTATCACCATTGCCATCCTCTGTACAATGTGAACTGTACATGCATACACATACCGTGACTGTCATATAGTACTAACTACATCGATGCATGCTTAATAGATTTTACACTGTATGCATTTGGTATCTTAATTGCAAATTTTTGTGCATAAATTTAATATCTCATAATTGTAGTTCAATTTTAATTGACTAAATCAGTAATACTTTACAGAATTAGTACTTAATTTGTTTTTTCGTGCGTAGTGTAAAAATAGAGCCAACTTTATAATAAAATGTCTTTATAACATACTTCAGCATAACATACGTTGAAAATATAATCAGTTATATTTAAGATATCTACCAGAGGAATGTAACCACTACCTGGCAAAGGAGGTCGGCATTAAATCTCTTCATTACGCGGAAGAATTTTTAATGTTTGTGCGCTACAAGTGGTAGCGTCACCTGCGCCATATTGAGAATCATCAATTTGTCCTTGGGAAGTTGCTGCCAGCCGATACTCCATTCAGTGTTCCTTCATTTGTGACCTGAACACCCCAGAAACAATCCCGGTATTCCTGGACCTGCCAGTTTTATATCCTGAGTGTATAAAGGTATGTTTTATAACTATTCCTTCAACCGTTTATGTGAATGTAACAAAAGTTCCTGAACAAAGTCGTTTGCAACCAAGCAGCTCCTTAGGCGCCATAATTGGTCATTGTGCACATGTTGCCCAAAATTATATCGGAAGAATTTGAGTTGTAGTAGGACATTTTTATTGCATGTTATGAACCGGTAAATGTATTTTAAGTCGCAGCTGGATTTAAGGTTTTATCGATTTAACAGCAAAGGGAACGCATTGTGCGTTGCACGTGTTGCAAGCCGTTTGATGGCCGAAGTGCCGGATGGTAATGAACTTGGATAGTACTGATAGTTATTGGTACTGATACATGGATTTGGCGTATTTGTGTATATCCTAAAACAAGGCATGTGTGAATGTACGTTACATTTCTGTATTCACCAAATTCCTTGTCTGGTATATGTGAATAAGGAATAGGGAATTGTCTTATTCTGGGTTGTAACTTGTTCTAAACTTTATTTCCAAGCAGTTTGGAAGTACTGTTATTTTAATCCTCAGTAATATAGTTTAATGAAAGTTGTAGTAATATACATGCACCCATCTTGAATACTGCCAACTTGCAAGCTTGAAAGGATGTTACACAGAGTTGCCATCACCATTTGTAGAAATTAAGCATGTTACACAGAGTTGCTGTCACTATTTGGAGAAATTCAAATTACGGTACCCAAGATACGTGAACAATCGAAAGTCATTTAGTCGAACACCATTAGACTTTGGGGATTCATTTTAATGATTGCGGTATTTACAAAATCTACGTGTAAACAATGTATTTAACAAAAATTGGACGAGTTTTCCATTTTTAGCGACATTTTGAATATAACATGAGGTAAAATCACAGTTTTAGTCAAGGTTGGTTTTGGAATTGTCACTGAATGAACTTAAGTCTTCATTCAACTGGCAGAAACTCAAAACTTCTTTTTGCAGTGAGAGTTGGCTATGGGGGTTTTTTTTTTAATGAAGGGTACTGTTGGGCCTTGGGTTTGATTTTAGTGACAGACATTTTATGTTTGTTGCAAGGCTGGCCTTTTGTAGTGACATGTACCCACATTAATCAAGAGAAAAAAATAGTCCAGAGGTGCCCACATATTTCATAGTAATACAGACATGTGCTACAAGCTGCACATTTTATTGAACATGAATATAACCTTAATATACTGCCTTAATTTATGGTATGGAATTCATGGTGCAAGTAATGGAATCCATAGTGATTAGGAGTTGCCACAATTAGTAGTGACTGTAACACAAGAGTTGCAAAGTTGAGTATGCAAGTGGCGCCAACATGGAATTGGGAATGCCCTTGTTTCCCATGTAGAACATTGTATTGGTGGTAAGGTACTAAACATGTTTTGTATTTTAGTAAGTCGTGGCTTTCACATTACAATACGAAGTTGTTACTGGTTTAAGTGATTGATGTGAATATCAGTTAATACCCAAGTTAAACACATTCCCATTGTAGCCTAATGAAAACTGACTCATCAAATCCAACTTTGATCGAAACTAATTATGAGTCCCATTAGACTGAAATCCACTGATTTTGCTGAAGCTTTGCAGTATGGCTGTGAACCCATGTCATCTTTCTGGTCAGTATATTAGGTATCACCACTGCAGTTTTTCTTAGTAATGCAAGATTTCTCACAATGTTCTTCACCAAACTCTTAGATCTCATAGAGGTCTAAAGATATTTACAGTATCTAAATTGGAAGTGAGCCTGCGGTGCTGACAGCAGTTGATTGATTCCCACTGTAATTAGCCATTGTAGGTGGGGGGTGGGCAGTTTGCATGTCTATATTGGCATTGTGGAATGTAAAATTTCATTTCATTTTATTGTAAACTGCTTTCTCTCCCTTGTCACTTTGAGAAGGTGGAAAACTGAAAACATAACCAGTGTGTTACAACATTTAAATTTTACACAGTCACAATAGTATCTAAAGTGTTAAGCTAGGGTGGCAGGCTTGAAGGATTGGTTAGTGCTTGGAAGTGTAACAGAAACATTTGCTACACCAAGAACGTGGAATGAATGAACGAATTAATGCCAGATGTGCTTGAATTTTGCTGTTTTTACCTCGTTTGGGAATGTAGTTGGGTTGCAGTGCTAAAAACATAATAGTTCAGTAGCATTTTGGGTATAACATAACCTCTCTGCTTGTAGGTGCTTGTAATGGGATATGTATGAGTTTGTGTGTTTTTTAGTCTTCTGTGCAGGGTATATTTCGATGAGGTGCTGTGAGAAATGGGATATTGTGAAACTTGTGTGGTGTAAATTTTTGCTTGTCACATCACAAAGCTGATACACAGTGTACATTTTGTGATATTGTCAGTGAACGTGTGAGCTCATTGCTGCTGACAGACTTGCCATCTGAAAGTGCTGGTTTAATCTCTTGTCACCAATAATGAAGAAATAGCAGAAACATGATCTTCTTTATATATGGATCTGTTTCATTGTTTAGGGAGTGCTTATATTCTTTGCAGCTTTTGTGGTTTTGTTTTGGTCACAGAGATGTTTCCATATTTCTGTGGTGATGGTTTTGCTACTACACAGATATGAGGACAGAGGCACTGCTTCTTTCTTACAGGTAAATGCACACTGGGTACAACAGTTTCCTTGTATGTGTAACATCCTGTGTAGGGTAACAATGCTTATTTTATACAGTATCTTGTTGTCACCTTGGATACTGTTTGCCAGATATTTACATGATTCATCATACCCCATTTGCTCTGCATTTATCGTGCAACTGTGATTGTGACTTGGATTCTTCTGTTTCTGAAGAATCGGGCACCAAGTATTTTGTTGCATTCTTGCCAGTAGTATTTTGTCATGCAACTGTGAGTCTGTGTGTTTTCTTGAATTCAATGGGCACACCCTAAGGGAGCCATAAAATAGAGAACTGGAGATGTGAATTTGGGATGTTGGATCATTGTGTCAGTTTTTGGTATAATGTGAAATGGCATTAGATCACCAGCAAGAGGTGTTTTTATGGCGACTTTTTGTCTGGTGCACTTAATGTGGAGTGTAGATTTCAGTTACTTTATTTTGCATAACACCTATGTATGTCACGTTAAGAATTTTCAGTTGCTACTACTGTTTCATTTGTAGCACTTCTTTTCACTGACAGTCTTAAATCATTCTGAGAATGATTTTTATTAGGTGACTCCCATTGTCTCTGAGCATGAAGGACTGCTGCTCACATGAAGTGCTATTTATGTGCACTTTTCTGAATTGTCAGTAATTTTGTGCTGTAGCAGTGATCTCTATTTTCCTCACAGCATCATCACTAGCCAACAGTCTGTGCCATTTTAAAGTTGAAGGTTTTGCCTACCATTGCAGTAGATGTGCTTTGAACCACACGCTGTAAAGAGTGACAGGTAGTGGAATATTGTTCATGAAACAGCATTGTGTTTTAACCCACACAGTTTGTCAAACTGAGATTCCTGTGTTACTGGACAGTTGGTTTACCAACACATTTGTCAGAGTGTGTCCACAAAAAATTGCTTTTCCTTATATTTTTGTGAAAACTTAACATGCTTAAATTTTGGTATGGTCTGCTCTAAATTTGTTTGTTGATGGTTCCAGGAGCAATATGTCTTCATTGCTTCTTGTGGTCTGGGTTTCCCCTTCTACAGTGTAGGTTCGAAGAATTTTGTGTACACAGACTTTGTGAAGAGTAAAGACACTGGAGTTACAAAAACTAAAAGTGGGAAGAATTAAAAATCATTGTGAAATGTTCTAACCATAGCTGTTTTAGACTTGGTGATTAGAAGAAAATAGATGTCATGGTAATCAAAGGTCATCCATTCACATTACAGACACAGAATTGTTTGTTTGCAGACCGTGTAAGCATGCCTTTTTCCAGGGAGGAATGCAGATTGCAAAATTGTGTATTGCGTAGAAACAGTGGAATAGCAGCACCCGATATGTTGACCAGGAAGTCAGTGGTGGTTCCACTGCAACACTGCCAAGCCATGGCTAAGTTGGAAGTTTCCAATTGATTAGACTGTCTTGTAAATGTCCCCCAGTTGCAGGTGTGTAACAATATGCCACAGTCTCATATGTTCAGTTTCATGCAACCTAAGCATACCCATGCCTACAGCAACATACATTGTCAGAGTAACTGTTTTATGTGCAGGTCAGCATTTTGTGTAAGGTTATTGCTTTTTATTGCCTACTAACAAACAGTTGTGCTTGTGGTGGAAGACAGCTGCGTATATTTTCATTTACATTTCAGCATTCAGTCCATGGCTGTAAAATTTTTATCAGTATTTACAGTGGCATATTACTTAAAGCTTCATTGAATTGTGTACATTCACCGGTCTCTTGTTCATTATTTGTACAGAAGTGTGTACATATCACATAGTGCCTTGTTTTGGATATACACAGAGGTCTTTTGACGTTAAAATTATAGTCCATTACTAGTGGAGCAATGCAATGACTTTGTGTTTGTGCTTAACCTATCTTTGTTTGTTCCTAGTTGCCTGTACCACCTAACTTGTCTTTGTTTGCTGAACCAGGTTGGTCCAGTGGTTTTGTAGTTGTGATTTGTTGTCGTGGAATTTTGGTCACTATTACTGTCCAGTAAATATTACAAATCAATTACCATGATGCAGTGACCTGTTCTCTAAAAGTGATATGTATGATTGAAGTGATTATTATATATAACTTGTTTTAATGCAGTTTTTCAGGGTTAGATGTAATGAATGGAAAAAGAATGCACAAGTTAAAGCTTTCTGTTAGAATGGAATTCAAGTTTGTAAAAATTCTTTGTATAGAAATGTGCTTATGTGATAATAGGCAAAGGCCTGTTACATGTGGTTACACCAAAGTAATTTACTGTTTTGGTATATATGTTGTGTGAAGCAAGTTCCTGGTTCCAACCACCCCCATGCCCTCTGATGGATAGCCACCATTATCAACACCACCACCACACCACCACCACCAAAAAACTCACATGAATGGCTTTCCCAACTGGACATGGCATGTTTAAGCCTTATACCTTCTGCTAACCTCATTTGTAACTGTGGGCAAGTGAAAGAATCTATACAATAGCTGGTGATGACCCTTACTACTCCTTTTGCTATAATTATCCGGTCCAGACCTGATTTGTGAAGTTGTACCCAGCTTGCATCGTGCACTGATCTTGCATTTCCAAAATTCCAGTAATGCCAGGCTGGCAGTGAACTGATGTGATTTTGATGATTAAAGAGATGAATCATCCTGAACCTAATTATGTATTCCTATAATCCATGGTTTGTTATGTTGATGTGAGGAGATGTATATATGCTGGTGTCATGTAATCGGCCCAGGGTCCCCTGCCCCACCTTTGTGTTCAGTTTGTTGTGTGTAGGAATTGTAAATGAAGTTGGGATATTTCTGTCAGACTTGATATTAAGATGATGGCAGATGGAATTATTATTCCCAATAAATACGAAGAGTTGCTAAGCACAGTCACAAATTGCTGAACCTGTCAGGTGAGAGTCAGATGCTGTTCCTGACATGACCCTCTTGAGATACAGACCAGTATTAGAACCAATAAATATTCTGTGCAAAACTACCAATTAACCAGGATTGCAGTACAGGTTTAAATAATTTTCTGCCTGTCATCCTGTTTGTTGTATAAGAAGTTTGTGTTTTATTTTGGAATTTCTTTGAAATAGATATTTTCCTCCATTTCTTCTATCTATCTGTGCTCAAGTTTGTTTTAAAAAGTCACACAAATTTAAGTATACAGCAGCATTACACCGATTTCTTCCAGTATTTTTACAGTGAGCATATGAGTTCTGTGCTCTTCCCCCCACCCCCAAGTAATTTACCATGCATCTCTTCATGTGTTGACAGTTTTGCAGATATTATCACAGTGTGGAACTGTAACATTCTGAAATTTGTATAGAAATCTTCTAACCTCTTTGGAGACCATTTTTACGTATACCTTGTGCATGATTGATTGTTCCCATTGTGCATCCCACACAAATTTCAGTATGTGTGACTGGATAGGTAAGTTTAGCACAGGTCAGCAACAGTAGCTGGTGTTCAGAGCAGCATTTGTTAGAGAAATAGGAGAGGGTCATTCCATATTGCATGAGTTCAGTTCACAGTTTCATTGTTTAGACAACTCACTGTGTATTACTTTGATTTTCTGGGAAATCCATTTTGCATCTCCCCATATTTTACTGTTATTTTAAGGTTACTGAAATTCTAAGAGATAACACTGAGGATCTCTGAAATTTTTTGACCAGTTTTAACTCCTTGTGTCTGATATTAAATGACACTAGATTTCAGGAGGTATTTTAAATTTACCATGGACTGTGCTAAAAGAAAACATAATTTAGAATCATCCAGGAAACATATCATTGGTTTAAGCCATTTAAGGTTTTTCGTATGACAGCTGCATCATAACAAAACAGTAAAATTTACATTCGGCAGCAAAGGTGGTGTATCAAGGTGAGTATTTATTCAAGCTAGAGGGCATGGGCTGTTGGGGCAGGATTTGTCTTCTGCAGATTCATCTGGCGGTGTCATTGGGTTTGATTTGCATGCAGACAGCATAGTTAAATGGTACCAGTTACATCTGGCACTTCAAATATGAATATAATTAGAAAAAAAGGGCATTGTGGTACATTTCATGTATCATGACCATGCATAGTAAGGTAAACTTCCTGCATAGGAAAACCATTTAAGTTAAAGAATATCTGGAGTTCTGAGTATACATAAATGTTCAAGGAAAATCCAGTGTCCACAAATTTTTGTAAGTAAAAGTGTTTTGGTAGTGATTATATGCACTTCAGATAGCTTTGGAGCAACTATAACAATTTTGTTCATGTTATAAATCCATTTATGTTGTTTGGAGCTTTTCTGAGTTTAGGTACAGCTTGAAAAAAAAAATGCTAGGGTTCCTCAAAATTAAAAAAATGTCATAACATTTTTGTGACTATAAGGTTTTGTGAATTTATGGAAATAATGTAACATGTTTTGACTGTATTGCCTGTATCACTGAGAGTATATACTGTTCCGGCCTTTATCTGGAATAGCAATTTGGGTTAGGTGTAAGTTTATTATAGTTTGTGATAAGGAATTCTTTGCAAAATATAATTGTTAATGCAACAAATAGTGGGAGCAAGCAGTCTAGTCTCCATGTGAAAACCATGAATTGATACCATAGATTAGAAAGATGGACAGAAGTTATGGAAAAGCAGTACAACCCTAAAGCTAAGCCTTGTTACCCACATTTGTCAAGTTGTCTCGTATTTGGAACTGCACAGTTGCATGGAGCTAGATCTGATGCTGACATCTTGGTAAGGGGCACGATGTTCAGTGTCCTGAAAAAAATTATGCTTGTCCTGAATTCACTGATGACTTCACGAATGGTAGTGTGAAATATCATATGTAAGAGCTTTCATGAATTTCTCATAAAAATAATTGAATTATGATCATAGATGACTTGATAATGGGTGGAAACATTTAGAGGGATTAATTGAAATTTGAAGCTTTTCTAAAGAAAAAGTGTGGTTTGTTTTGATTTTTATGATTGTTTCTTGAGTTCTCCGTAAGTTACCATGTAGTGTATTGAGAGCTTATTGGTAGTGGTTGGAACTTGTATCCCTATGACATCTGGTACAAATTTAACAGACTTGGCAAATATGTGGATTTAAATTACCCATTGTCACCTGGAGGTGCTTTGCAGATGTTAGCACACAACCCATAAAGGGTTAATAGATTATGAAGTGATACACAATTTTCAGGTCTTGTTTCCTAGTGTATTGGTGATGAAAATGTCGGGGCAAACTCATATTATTGCTCTTTATGTCTGTTGCATATAGTGGTATTCATGAAATTTAAAGGGCAGAGTGCAAATGTATAGGAACTAAAATTCATAGGCATTGTCTCACAGCAGGTGAGTTTTGTGTGATCAGTGATGGAAAATTTTATGGATGCAGCATAGACTCCCCTGTGTTTCCACAGTTGTATCTAAATGTTTCACAAGGGTTAATTGAGGACGGAAATGAAGTGCTGAGCCTAATGTGTCAAAAGGCCCTATTCCATACACGTTTATGGGCTGGAGAATGGGAAAGGCTTGCTTAGAGCACTGCATGCGGTATTTTTGTCTGTATTAGTGTCTGGTTCATTCTTGCCGCGTGGCAATGAGGAAATGTATTGACCACACAAGTCCTTAACGCGCTGATTAAAGACTCCAGTGTGTTGTGCACGATTTAGATGTTGTACATCTGGGTGGTGACTTGGGGATTATGAATGATGTATTGAAATCTGTCGTGGGCTGCCTGTTCAAAATGAACGTGACTGGACGATACTACTGTTACGAATAAGTGGTACGTACTGCAGTTTACAGCGTGAGCTACCGTTGAAGGTTGCTGCTCCGTCCTCCACGTCAGTGCTTTGCAGCCGTTGCATTAACGTCTACAAATTAAAGACGTTTGAGCGGTTGGAACACAATCTTAAGTCCACTGTTTTGAAGTAGCGGTATTTTGTCTTGTTTATTATATATTTACGTTTTGTTGAGATGTTAGTAAGCAGTTTTCTGTCCGTTCTTAATGGCTTGACGTTGATGTGGCTTTTAGTCGAAACATACCTGTCTCATCAATTTTTAAAAGTAGATTGTTTTATTAGAATGTAATGTTGACTAGGGTTACTGTTGAACTGAGGGAGGCCGTATTTCCTGCTGCTGCTAATGCTTGAATTGAAATGAATGGTATTTGCGTTCGAGCCCCTCCGGGCCCGATGCACCTAGGCCTTGCTGCTAATGCTTACTAGGGCTGAATTGCAGAGGTACAGAATTTCGACCCTGAAGCACACATGTTTACAGTCTTCGAAGGTCTAGTGGCAGGAGATTCTGCGAATTAAAGGTTAAATCCGTATGCACGCCAAGGAAGACGGGGGGGGGGGGGGGGGGG
>Ga0123355_10009367_pt1 | contig 14871 bp, 11 predicted proteins | sample TergutEmb28metaG_3_FD_89872 | JGI IMG/M metagenome (GOLD analysis project Ga0123355, IMG submission 89872) | Embiratermes neotenicus P1 segment gut microbial communities from Petit-Saut dam, French Guiana - Emb289 P1 | ecosystem: Host-associated > Arthropoda: Insects > Digestive system > Gut ...
ACCAGTTAGTCGCAGACTCCTGAAGATGGTCGTATTAACGGCCGAAACATGTTGAGCATTGAATGAGTATTGAATATGTAATAAAATAAGTGGCATCAAGTTGGTTTCTCTTTACTCAACTAACTCAGCTTTAATTTTAACATTTGTGAAGCTTGCAGTACACTAATTTAATTTCATAACACCTACGTTAACATAACCATTACTGTGCAGTGTACTGTAACACAAGCTGTTTCTTATTCAAGCACCAATGAGCATTCATGCATTTCAAAAATGGCCTAAATTATAATTATAATTACAATTATAATTACAACCCGTAATGAAAACAGGAAGTTACTGAAGGAGCCTTAATAGTGCTTGCGTGTTCTTCAAGTCTTTTCTTCTTCTTTTCAGATTTTTTCCTTTATCTGGGCTTCCTTTCTCCTGCTCTCTTCTCTCATTCTTTCTTGTCTTCCTTCCTGTATATCCATCCAACCATCCAAACAGAAGTTTAACTACCCAAGTATCTAGATATACATCAGGAGTTCGTTCTTCTTTCTTTCTTTCTTTCCCTTCCTAGTTCTACTTACTGAACGTTCTCGTGTTGTATAACCATGTTAAATGAAGGCGATAAATGAAGAAGAAGAAGAAGAAGAAGAAGAAGAAGAATTAGATGACGACAATAATGATGGCAATAACTACTTAACGAATATGATGATGTGATAGCAATGATTTTATTGAACGATAGCACATAATTTTAGCAAAGTCTGTCACGTTGTTCTGCCTTCCTCGTGCCAGCGCCAGTAAACGTGAGCTCATACCAAGTACGATTTGCATAGCGACGCACTGTGTGTGGTACTGCAGCTATTGTCCCATCAGTTGACTGCACAATGGTACATGTGATCAACACACAATGCAACGGATTGCTCACTCGCGTTTAACATTTAACTAATATTTCACCATCCTGCAAGGTGTCCTGCCACCCAGCTGCACTAACAGCAAGACCGTCTCATCGACGTGTAATTGCCCAATTAATTTTCACGGTGCGTAATAAACGATTTTCCACTTCAGACGTCAGATATAACCACAACTTAATTTTAAACAACTGAAAAATGCATATTATCGCAGTTTAACTGCCAATACTTTGAATAAAAACTGGTTTATAACCACTCTCTATTCTTCTATTCCTCCACTTATGTTGAACTTACAAAAAATGTACGTCTGCAGTAGGAGTGCCTTATGTTTTTAGACCCCAAAGAGACCAAACAACTAAGCAAGTTGGCTCATGTGGTAAGGCTTATGACTTTTGTTCTGGAGGTACCCGGTTATAATCTCGATCACGGCTCTATGTGTCTTTGTCTCTTTCTTCACTATCATCATACTGGACTCTATCCCGAGGTACTGCGATGCAGTTTTGTCCTCCTTTCCTAAGCTATATTTTAATGCCTGAAATTCCTGGTATTACCAAAGATCTTTATTCATTCTATAACTGTTTATGACTACGTGTGCCATCTTCATTTGGTCGATTTATCTCAGTCTTCTTGAGTGAATTGTTTAGTAAATAACTCCATGCAGCTGCACAAACTAAACCTTGATAACAGGGCTTTGCTATATGTAGTTCCTGCTTTAATATAGGGAGCGCTGCATTTTCGCAATACACAGTTTATGTGTTCCTTGTAATTTTCAGAACAAACAGCAATTAGATGTCTTTCCTGAAGCAACATTAACTAACTGGGCTTTATAAAGCAGAGGGAATGTATTTCCTATGAACGTCTGTTGATGAATGTCATGCATCGTAAGATTACACTGTGCAGCCTTCAGGCAAAATCCAATCGATTTACATAGGATAATATCTATATACGAGTAAAACAAGATTTTTAGGCAGTCAGGTTACATGCTTGACCAGAATTGGCAATACACTTTTCCTTCGACATACAATTATGTGCCCAAATGACAAGACCACGAAGGTGTATGATTATGGTACTAGGCCTACTGTCTGTTCATGTAAGTATACAGATCGTAATTTGAAATTGTTCGAGTCCAGACAAAATTTGTATTGTTTTAGAAATTTACAAAATTGGCAGTCGCAATTAAAACCTGAATACTAATTTGCGTATCACTTTAATTATTAACCAACAAATACACTCACATAAAATTTCACATTAAAACACTTGAAATCGCTCCGACATGTTTCGATCCTAAGATCATCCTCAGGGAGCTAAGTTGTTCCTTGCTAAAGTCATTTTAAAAACACCCACATCGCTGCAATTGTTTTAGTAACTTTAGCCTGGTATTCTTGTAGTTGTTGTTAAGTTTTGCCTGTTGGGCATTAACTATAGTTCTTGTTGCACCGTGCATTTCGTAGAATCACTTTAATTATCAACCAACAAATGCGCTCACATAAAATTTCACATTAAAACACTTAACAACTGCAAGAATACGAGGCTGGAATTATTTTGTGAATGTCTTTAAAATGACTTTAGCAAGGAACAACATAGCTCCCTGAGGATGATCTTAGGATCGAAACATGTCGGAGCGATTTTAAGTGTTTTAATGTGAAATTTTATGTGAGTGCATTTGTTGGTTGATAATTAAAGTGATTCTACGAAATGTGCGGTGCAACAAGAATGATACTAATTTTCGTATGTCTACTTCTTTGTTTCAGGTAAGTTAGTTCTGTCACTGAAACAAAAGCTTCCTTTATTCGAGGGCTACGAGTACCTAGATCATCGTCGGAACACGTAAGTCAATTACGAGCACATACTCTTTCTTATGCATGATTTCCAGCTCCAGCCACCATGTAAATGAGTTCTCCGATCTTCTGGGATCTTAGGCAGCGTAGAATAGTGTTTCCGTAATGACGTTTCGGGACAATATATCGGTCCCACCTCAAGGGTCAAGCAGTGTTGTTTGACCCTTGAAGATGGAATCATTAAGTTGTGTCGAAACGTCGGTACAGAAATACCAATCTACGCTGCGTAGGATTCCAGAACAGCGCAGATGGAAAGTACTCGTACGTCAGTAGGAAACTTTGCAGTAGGTAAAATCCTTGACCCTGAGGAGGACCACTGTAGGATTCACCGAAATGTAGGTAAGGACTTAACCATTTAAGACAAAGAAACTTCACAAAAAGCTTGTTTCTTGTACTTTTTTGTCATTCTGATATTCAGATCAACTGCCTGCTTAAGCTATTGATCGTAGCTCATACTTCTGCGGACACAGGGCAATAAAATACTTGATCAGAGCAGAAACACAGTACTGTTCAATTTGCAGTTTGTTATTGCAGGGGGTTTCAAAGAGATGTGCTCAATGAAACAGAGGTTGAAAAGCTGCAAGTCGCTTAGCTGATACAGAAATTAGCTTCCTATTACGAAACTCGAATTGTTATTAATATGATATGTTTCCCATGCTACATAGCATGATGTAGAGTACTGAGAAAACATTGTGTAGTGCGTAGTATCCGAAAATATGACCGAACATAACCGGCGATCGGTTCGATTTTTTCGCGGGTGACAAAGGTCTTAGCTTCGGTTAGTGGAAAATTGAGTTGACAACACAGGATCTGAATCTTTTGCAGCAGCGGAGAACGTGACATTTATCAAAATATTAGTCTTTTTTTTTTGTGGCGCTGCGGCCCATCGCGGGCCATGGCCCCCTCGTTAATGAGGTTTCTAGATCACACACAACGACGCATAACAGACGGTAGGACTCCTCTGGACGAGTGATCGGTTCGTCGTAGAGACCTCTACCTGACAACATACAACACTCACAACAGACAAACATCCATGCCCCTGGTGGGATTCGAACCCACAATCCCAGCAGGCGAACGTCCATAGACCTACGCCTTAGACCGTGCGGCCACTGGGACCGGCATATTAGTCATATGCCGACAGGAATATCACATACACAGTTCATTATACACGGGACTAAACAACTGCTTAATTAAAAAAAAAAAACAGGTAAAGCGATCCCGTTACAGTAGGCCCGGTGTGGCCCAGAGGGTCGGTAGAGGTATAGATCTACTCTTCCATGACTGCGGCACTAGAAGGGGGTGAGTGGTCAGCAGCACGCCCCGGTCGCACTTTAACCCCGGGAAAGACCCGGTGCCCATTTTACAGGAGGCTGTGTGGGCCCCAGGGCCGGTCTGGACAGGTGCGGAAAATCTCGTCCCCACCGGAATTCGAACCCGGACCCTCCAGCCCATAGTCAGTCGCTCTACCGACTGAGCTACCGGGCCCACTGTTTAAATTACATTTGTAATTAACTGTAATCGAACTATCACCCCAGAATGACGCCCAACCCTCCTCGCTTACATAATCAGTTCTTGTGCTGCAATATTATTTTGTAAATTTCTTACATTTCGTTCTCTTCCTTGCGGACGATACACGTGAGACTGAACGTAATGTAAGGTTCTGTAGTAATAAGTGATTAGAATATTCTGCTCTTTACATTTCGCCGTTTAGTCAGAAGATCTGTAGGCCATAACACACGCAGTCACAGGCATCTCAACGCGACGGGGAGGAATGAACGTATTCAGTGCCACCTAACATGTGTGCTGGACAAGGAAGACGGATCCGGCGTACTTGGATTTTCCTTAGGAGGAGCTATGACTTCCAACCAAGGCTTGATAACTAGTTACCAGGCTATACGACGTCACAACCTAAAGACAATCTTGCTACATTTGACGTTCTCACAACTGTGTCGAAGATGCACGTATTCTAGGATGTGACGCCGTATCGTTTGGTAATGTTACCGACACTTCAACCCCAGCAGTTCGGTTGAAGGCAATTAGCCCTTCCAAAATGTAGGTAAATACATACCAATTTTATTAAATGAAATATATGCCATTCGACATTATCTTACGACAGAAGACCTGAATGTTCGACAGTGGTCTTTATATCCTCCGCTGCGATAACCCCACATCTCGCACAAAATAACTCTTAGATTTGTAGAATTAAAACTGAAAGCAGAGAGATACTAAGTCATAAAACGACAGGGAATGTACTGTACGCATAATGTAGAACTGAGGCACATTCCTGCAACAATTGTTGCAGTGGAAAAGCAATAATTATTACATATTATAATTCTGTGTTTTTAGCCTTAGGTATCTAGCATACAAAGCGCATGCGCCGTATTGTATCGTCACATGTGTTCTCTTCGGTTGTACAGCATTTTTCTACATTATCTATTAGCACGATTTTCGGAAAATATTATTGGTCATTAAACGCGTGTTCTCATTTTCTCTGCAACTTTCCTCTGAAAAAGCTCTCATTCTAAGAAGTGGGTGAGATATTATCATAAATGTGCATAGACCTTCATATAAAGTAACCGTTATTCTTGTCAGTTTTTAATGAAAATTGAATTTTGGCGACGGATTTTCAAAAATACTCAAATATAAAATCTCCTGAAAATCCGTCCAGTGGGAGCCGAGTTGTTCTATGCGGACGGTCGGATAGACGGACGGACAGACAGACATGACGAAGCTAAAGCCGCTGTTCGAAGTTTTGCGAACACGCCTAAAACAGAGAATGCTAAATGGCAAGAGTGTACACAGCAGGGCATTGGAAAAGAGGGTGTGTGGCCGGAACCAAGGCTACAGGCACCTGGTATGGCCCGCGTCACTTACCCAACCACAAACTCCTGATTTTCCAGTGGTGTCGTTGTTTGATTGCCCACTTCCCTTCTTTACGCCGAACTTGAAATGCTACGTCTTTACCAGATATTGTGTACTCCACACCATCCAGACAGTTCGGGGGTGTACTAATATTCATTGTAATTCGTACCAGATATTTTCTCCGGGTTAACGCAGCCGGGCCCTGAAGCAGGCCATTCACCTTCAACTGATGTGGAGGTTATAGTATTTAGACCTGAGCTACACCTCCAGTTTTTCATACATTTCTGTCCTTAATTAGGCATAATTATAACTTTCAAACTTTAAATGTTATTTTTAAGAAGAAAGCGCCGACGAGAATATTTGGAACGTAATAAGGAGGAAGCGATAGGAATATCAAGATATTTTATTGACTGTATTTCTAATTTGTAGTCGTAGGATATGATTAGGATGGCTGCGACTAGATAGGTGGCAAGTTTGGAGACAGATGAAAAACGAGACAATTCCAGACTGAAAGCCTGAAGGGAAGAGAATTCTGGGTAACAACTATGCCTAAATAGGAGGGTAATATTAAATGAGAAGTACTATACTAGGGCACGATCTTTATAATTTAGAATGCAATGCAGTGACAGGGTGATGTGAACACAGCACAGAGTATGCGTGGGCTGCCCACATAAGCGACTGTTAACTTTACGGGATCACGCAATGGTTGCTGTAACTTATTCTGATATATCCCAAATTTTAGATTTTAATTTTACTCCGTTGTGAACATTCGCGGTTTTTTGTCTTCTGAATTATGAATTATGATACGTTGTAATTTGCAGAGAACTGTAACTTTGCCGGTCGGTTTATACGTGTGTGGAAGTAGATAATTTACATTAACTCAAGAGTATACAATAAGGTTTTTCGAGAATGATGTGCTCAGAAATACATTTGGGTCAAAAAGGGAGGAAGTATCAGTAGCCCGGAAAAAAAATTGCATGAGATTCTGAGAACCTGACGTGCTGAAATGTAGAATGAAACCAAACGTAAGATCAGCCAAGTTCTAAAAGAGACTGCATTGGTTTGTTAAACTGCCGTTCAGTCCGACAGTGTGCTAAACACAGTTTAATGCACAACCCACACCCAAGATCGGTCTTATATGTAATTTCTCTATCAATGACTGAAGCCGTGTTATATAAGTAAGAGACTATCAAATCCATGGAGCAGTCTGGCACAAAACTCAAAACTCCCAGTCGCTCCGCTAGTCAAGATATTCCCTTAATTTTATCGAGTCACATGTTTCGTCTCCGTACTCAAGAAAGCACACAGCTGGTTCCTTTTCCCAGCTAACTGAATTCATACCCACCTCTTCTACGCCTTTAATTCTTTTTCTTCACTTTTGATTTAAAAAAAAAAAAAAAACATTTGAATGCATTTCTCTTCTCCAAATTGCATGTCTGATTGCCTTAATAATATTTGGTTAAAATTATACAGGGAGACACAAAAAAACGGGAACTTTAAAAAACCCAACAAAAATTGAAGAAATAAAAAAAATTATTGACAGAAATTGAACCATTATTACTGATTATTATCTGATCCATGATTAACAAAATGGCGAGGTTGTCTGTAGCTCAAGGTCCCTGTTCCGCAGTGCTGCCAACTGTACATGGCTGCCACTATGCATTTCAAAAGTTCCCGTTTTTTTATGTCACCCTGTAAATTATGAAGTTCCTGTAATATATTATTTTTCAGTAATCGTATTACGCTGCCACTCTTATTTCAAATATCTTCCTGGCAAATACTCAGTAGGGTCAACATTTTGCAAATTAATTGATTTGTATATTCTGCATGCAAAATATCTGGCGAAATATTTAAAACAAGTACCCTACTAGATTAACGTGTTGTTTGCTACTTCGTACACGCATGTGCCAGAATGAAACAAAGAAGAGGGACTCAGAAACGTGTATAGAGGAGAATATAAGGACTGCACAAGAAGAAAGAAAGAAATAACACATAACTGGAGAACACAGCACAGTTTGCACCCCGTATAAAACACCAGCGCATGAAACAAATCAAGAAAACTGAGAAGCTGACATGGTGCACACATGACGAAGTAGTGAATGCATACGAATTGAGATCTGCGCTCTGGATTCTTAAACCTTTAAGATAGGATCGCTCGGTTGTCCCGAAACGTCCATAAGGATTTACCGCTATACGTTGCATAATTTCCCAGAAAGGCGCAGTTCTCGTCTACCTCGCAGCGGAAGCCTGAAATCGCCCGAAATGCATAAGAATTGCTTTTCCGAAATCGTACAAAGTGGAGCAGAGACCATGCAGTGGGTGGTGGCTTAATCATGGATGAAATTATAATATTAAAATTGATCTTAAATAAACAGTTTTGAGGGCGAGTAATGGATTTAGCTGGTCCAGAATAGAGTCCAGTTGTGAAATACTGTCAGCACTATCTTGAAACTTCTAGCTGCACTCAAGGTGAACATCAGTTGCTATGAGCTGCTTAAGGAAGACCCTGTAACATGGAGCCTGAAAGACTGTTCGTACTTGAATATCTATCTGGAAATACCCTGAAAGCTGCAGGAAGAGGAAGTGGAAAGCCTTCCGAACGAGCACGTGGTCTGAGCTTCACTGCAGCACAGGTGCACGCCGGTTGTAAAACAATAGGGGTGCACTATCGGTTTCAGCTCGGAGGATGACAACAAAGGCATCTGATTTCAAAACCAGACGAGGGAGAAAGCGGTTCATACCGCAGCAGCAAGTGTCTGGGTTCCCCCGAGTTGTTAACCCCTATCAGGTCAACCTTATTGTGGTTGCAGATGGAGGGAAGGAGGAGAGTCGTAGAGGTATCGATGTCGCATTCAGAGGAGAGTTAGTGGAAGGGCTGGACCGATACGGTCCGCAGAGCGCCATGAATAGTGGGGCTGTTACGTAAAGGAGAGTTGGGGACGGACTCATAACACAACTGTCAAACTATTAGCAGATTTGTGCTGGAACTCCCAAATGACAGCACGATCCATTTAACAGCCGAATTCGTGAGGTGACAAGAATAAAAGCCTATGAATTTACATAGCATTGTTACTCGTCTGTTGCTTAGTTGTACTATTGGTATATTTATAGTACTTATTGTTCCTTGTTTGTTTCTTGGTCTGGTCAGTGCCACATGATAACTTACTTAAGATAAATTGCGCCTAACTATAATATAGTTACGAATAATGACAACAAATGAGATGGGATAAAGATACGAACTCAAACCGCGGTGAACAGTCAGCCAGAACTCCTGTTAACGAAGTACGAATGCCAACAATTCGACGCGATGTTTCGCGCAATGATGATGATTTTGGCACAACAGTGAAGGTGAGGAGCTTGGTCAGCGACATCCGTACTCTTTTGAGAAACAGATAAATTGCTTTCAAGTCAGAAAAGTGGATAATGATGACGACGACGATGATGATGATGTTAATAATAATAATAATAATAATAATAATAATATGCGACCAACTCTTTTGATCAGTTAATAGCTTTAAAATATGCATTTATCCCAAGCACTGTGACATACATTCAGAATCACACACGCTGTGAGTAACATCATATAGTTCGCAGTATTATTCCCCACTTTAAGAAAATTAAATAGTAGAAATCGTGTAAAATTTACATCCTTCGAACCTAACAGACAGGCGGTATTCAAACTACGCTTCGCGGAAACTTGGGGTTTATCAAGTATGTTTCCTTTACTATGAAATTTCTAAATAAAATCTTAATAATATTGTTTTTTTTTATTTTAATCTCTGTGCCTACTCGACTCTTCTTTCTTTGTGCGTGTGTGTGTGTGTGTGTGTGTGTGTGTGTGTGTGTGTGAACTACAAAGTTGAAAATTTTATTTTTCATATGTGTTCAATATTTTATTTTAAAAAATATTTTATTTAGCACCCCAAAGTACACGTTTACCTTACACGATTCCTCGAAATTTTAGAACTGCAGCAAGCTAATTAGTTTAATAATTATCGATATAATGCAATGACTGGAATAAAAGAAGAAACCAACGAGCACAACAAATATTTATTAATAACTGGAGGAAATACTATAGTTTGATTATCTTACTGCTCCCATACCCTTCATAAGCTGCATATTGTTACACAAGTCACGATAAAAAAAAATCACTTTTTTTTTTCTGGAACTCATTTTCGTCAAGAATTTACACAATTAATCTGTTACGGCAGCAGAAGTAATTTTTAATATTAATTCCTCTACAGTAAGAGTGAAATCATTACAAATTATCTAATTTTAGGATTTTAAAAGTCAAAATTACAAAAATTTAAATCAACATCCCACGAATTTTCCACATCTCTCTTTCCTTGCTAGTTACATTCAGTAGTGTTAAGATGTGACAATCTTCCGGTCTTCCGGAACGTTCCAACCGCCGTCATATTTTTCCTTCCTGTCGCGCAACAGCCCAAATCGGGCCAAGGCCACCTCATTGTTGAGGGTCCTAGGTCACACACAATTGGACACACACACACACACACACCCGATAGGACTCCTCTGAACGAGTGATCACCTTGTTGCAGATACCGTTACCTGTACAGGGGTGGTGATAAGTCCTTAGCCCGACCAGAAAGGAAACAAGTCAATGTTTCTGTCAGAATTGCGTGAATTTCCTTGGACACCTTGCCTTGCAGGGGGGAAAAACATGATGACAGCTCGTGTCTCGATGTTGTTGAAATCGCGCGCGTCCCTGATATGCTTCCAGGCTTGTTTCCTTCCTGGTCGGTCTAAATACTTATCAGTACCCCGGTACAACACACAAGAAACACAAGAGACAAATGTTCATGCTTTCAGCGGAATTCGAACCTGCGATCGCAGCAATTGAGTGTCCGCAGACGTAAGCTACCAGGAGCAGCCATTTTATTATTAACGTTTCCTTTCTTTTAACTGCAATCAAACTAAAATCTTCATATCCAACCATTGCTCTCACAAACGTGTATTTGTTGACGTTCATAGAGTCGTGCATCGTAATATATTTCTATAGTAAATCCAACAAGATGCACCATTGTTTCAATTCATTTTATTTTTGAAAAACACTCTACATGTTTCGGACGGTCTTACCGTCCATCATCAGGAGATCAAGACTGTACATATGCCTGTTGCTGTATGTACAGTCTTGATCTCCTGGTGATGGACGGAAAGACCGTCCGAAACATGTAGAGTGTTTTTCAAAAATAAAATAAATTGAAACATTGGTGCATCTTGTTGGATTTACTATAGAAAAAATGTAATTGTTGCTTATGTTCTGATTTTAAAACTTGTTGTGATAATGCACTATGTTGCTCTAAATTACGGACTTGATATTGCTACAATTTTTACAAAGTTCAGTATACATATTTTAAGCGGTTTTCTTATTATACCTGCATTTGGATTTCCTACAATAACATTATCAATAAGCGCTGAACAATGTTCTGTATTTATTACAGAAGATTAATAAAGCCTATTTACAGAATTTTCCTTCAGTCACACACGGGGGAAGCACGGTGAAAAGGATTAGGATTTGACCCATTTCTGCAAATTTATCCTCAAATACGACAAAAAGATGCAATACCTTAAAACTGTATGGTATTAAGGGATAGGCGAAAAGCTTGGCGCAGGAGATGTGATGTGAACAAAACCGCAGCCAGATGTGAATGGACCGCGAAACAGTTGGCGCATTCCCCGCGGACGTCTTGTTCACAAGGAGGTATGTTCTGAACAGGGAGGGACGACACTGCTAACACCCCACTAACAATTTCATGCATAGACCTTCAACAAAAAGCTCATCTCAATAGCCCATATTAAATATTTTTCTGTATATTATATTTCCCACTGGACTGTGTGTATATTAAAGGGATGACTACAAGTACATTCATCGATTTTCAATAGGACCTTGATCCACAGCTGGTGCCCATATGTAGCCATTCTTATGCCTCCCGTTCTGTCGATACACTTGTCCTAGAGTCCCATTGAGTACATTTAGGTGTAAATTGGAATATCATATCGAGTGTGTCGAATGATTTGGTAGTTACTGTTGGGCGTGTTGAATCGTTGACTCTCTGCACATAGTACGAATATGATATTTCACAAGTGATTACAAAGCTAGTAGGCTACGTTGGAATATATCAGACCGCTTCGTTGTTGATCGTTACCCACTCATTGTCCATGATAATTTTACCCTGTCATTTGATATTTTACAATTTCAACTTTTTAAAGAAATCCTTTAACCCTACAGCCACAGTGACAAGTATGAATATTTGTGTTTGTGTCATCTGTTTGAAAGCGGTTTGTTTTCTTTGAGGTTGCAAATGGATAAATTACTACTTTGATTACTTTCGTATTTCATACAGTTCAGTAATATGGGAATTTATTGTGAATAGTTGTACACGAGATACTGAGGTTAGCAATTGAAATATCAGGTGAGCATAGTGGCCAAATATAAAGTAGCGAAACATAAAATCTCTTAGGAGAGCCTAAACACTCTTTTTTTTTTTTTAAAAAAAAAAGACTCTAAGCGTGTACACAATATTCCATTCATAAACAAAGTAAATTAAATGTACTTTGGAAATTAGAGTTTCATTTGTTTAAGAGCAACCCTCTTTATAATCCGATGGCCAATGAAAAGACACGCAGGTGTGTACATGTAAATTACCGTAACATTTTCATTTTGCCCAAACCGGTCAATTATTAAAGAAGAACAAAATGTACGCGTTTATTGTTTCCAGCATTTTAAATCTCTTCGTCTCTCACATTCTTAAACGCAATGCACATTCTTGCAAGTCATACGAGACTCTCTGTATACCCCTTGTTTTAAATTATTCCACATATCTTATATGTGAACTCAGTATTGCGATGGGAAGAGCAGAACAGACGTCATGGGGTTAATTTTTGTTTGCCTGTGTTCTCAAGCGTACTTCTTTGATCATTTGTCGTTGGGTTGCTTTAAAAACTGAAGACAGGTACATGCTAGTGGAAGACTGTTATAAGAAAAAGAATACTGTAGTTACAACTCATTAAATATGGAGTCTTTTTTAGAATGTTGTGTTGCGTTGTAACTAATGAAGGTGTGTCAAGTCGGTTTTCTTAAGTTGTCCTTTGGGAATGAGGTTTCTTCTTTGTATAACAAAGTTCAGCCCCGTCGCATGGCTGTCGATTACAATGCTAAATCACATTTTCTTCCTCACGTTAATGTGTAGTAGACCTATGGGGTTATATGGCACCTGTGGAAAATGTCCGTTGGAAAATCAGCGAGGAGTGTCTAGTAAATGAAAGGAGGTACTTGACGAAGCAGTTCGACAAACCCTCTGTTACATACTGCGAATGACTAGTTCGCTTGTACCCCAAGTTAACGTACACATTTTCAGTTAATCACAAACCGTATATTACTTTATATACGAACATATGTGGCTGTATGTATAATGGGAACGCCACGAGAAGTCGCTAGACCTGTAAAAGCAAGGCGGAAAGAATTTTCTCTGTCTTAGTTCAAGAATAAAAGACTAGCTTGATGTCACTTGCTACTCTTCAACTATCACAATGATGCACGGTCCAATAAACATTAAGATTTCGCTGCCTTGTTTGCGAAAAAATAATTCCACTTAGCAACGCTAATATAAGGTATAAATGTTAGATTTCCTGTCCACGCCATCAAGGGGCTACAGAGGGAGTATAGCGCCACTCATTCTTGACCTCTGCTCTGAATGGAGGTGAGTGGCTAACTTCACGCTTCGGCTGTTTATGCCCGGGAAAACTACGGTACCCATTGAAAAGAAGGCTGGATGGTTTCTGGAGAAGAGAAAATCCCTTGCCTACCCCGGGATATGAGCCCTGGACCAAGCAGCCTGTAGCTAGTCGCTATACCTACTGTGCCATTCCGACCTCCCTCTTATCTGAATTTTTTTATGGTGCGACAATCCCTGGCAGGCTTCTTTGTCGAGGCTTTAAGATCACACCCTGGCACACCACATTCGGTAGGACTCCTCTGGATGGGTGATCACCCCGAAGCAGAGACGTCTACCTGACAACACACAACACTCTCAAGAGACAAATATCCTTGCACCCGGATGGATTTGAGCCCGCAAACCCAGCAAGCGACGGCCGAAAACTCCAGAAATGCGCTTCTACTAGGATCGGCCTTTCCTGCATTATAGGGGAAAGAAATGCGATAAAAATGATATTTATAATCATAAGGTTATTTGTAAGACAAGAATATTGTTCAGTAAGAGCGTAGTGCGCATGCGCATAGTTACCCTCCCGTCCTGGCTACATGTACCCCGCGCCTGCTCGGGGCGTACCCAAAATGTGTACAACCACAATGTATTGACACATCCAGGAGGACGAGACGGGCGAAGCTTTTGGTGTGCACGGAATAGATCCTGAGGACATGTAACATTTAGACGGTAACTCTACACAAAAACAACCACTTGCGGGACCAAGACCTACATCACGAGGCAGGGAGCGGGAATTCTCCATCGTCACCGCCCCCCCCCCCCCCCCGCCACCCATGCATGAGACTACTTGAAGTGGCCTCAGCATAGCGTAGCGAATGTTCACTCCCAAAGAATTCCCCTGCTGCGTGGAATTAGCAAAGCTCTTGAAGAACCCTTTGTTTCGAGATTATGTCCCTAGTGACTCTGATAGCTACACTGAGAGAAGGAACAGGTGAACGACATGTGAGCGGATGTGTTGCGATGCAGGTAGTGCTGCTGGGTGCTGGGAGGCGACACACACAAGAATGTGTAGAATAAGTCCCTAATTGGCCCTGCCATACCAGCAGTGCTGATGGGGGAAAGATCAAAACAGGAGACTGCTAGACTCTACTAGCTTTTAATTTTGAAAGACCTCAATACATCTGACAGCCAAACAAAAAACTTCAGGTAATAAAAACAGGATTTACAAGTAAAGGCGCTTGAATTTAATGAGCAGTGATACAGAACTGGGTTTGATAGAGGAAATTTGTTGTAGAAACGGACAGAAACATAAATAAATAAGCAGTACAGTAGTGTACATCGAATTCGTTTATTAACTAGTGTTATGACACGGAAGAATCAAACATCAGCTACAACGTGTAGAGGGATTTACAGAAATGATCAAACGAAACGGCACGTATTAATGAGATCTATTACTTACACAGTAAGTAATAGTAATATTAATTCCTCAGGTGCCATGTAAACCACGAGATCTCGTAGGTGAATTCAATTTTAATGTAATTTTACCTCCTCAACTTTAAAATTTTGTAGTTACCTGAAGATGACTTCCTAAAAAAG
>Ga0123355_10009368_pt1 | contig 14871 bp, 13 predicted proteins | sample TergutEmb28metaG_3_FD_89872 | JGI IMG/M metagenome (GOLD analysis project Ga0123355, IMG submission 89872) | Embiratermes neotenicus P1 segment gut microbial communities from Petit-Saut dam, French Guiana - Emb289 P1 | ecosystem: Host-associated > Arthropoda: Insects > Digestive system > Gut ...
ATTTGTTAATTTAATTTTATTCAAAAAGTGAGAAAATATGGGACTTTCTTATGTATCCCATACTCCAACGACGCGGCCGCGTCATTCCCACTTGAGACCGCGACAGCTTTAAGCAAATCCTCAACCGACATTCGTTCGCCGATTTCGAGGTAAACCTGCGAACCGCCCATTCCCGCGGCGTGCTCGCTCACCGTAACCATATCGTCAAGCGCGATTCGCTCGTCCGCAATCGCTTCCATTACAAGCAACATCGTCATAACCTTCGTCACGCTTGCAATCGGCATTGGGTCGTGCGAATTAAATTCGTGCAATACTACGCCGCTTGATGCTTCCATCAAAATCCCGCTTCGCGCATTGATAAGTCTATCGGGCATTTGCGGCTCTTCCGACGGATTCGCGGCAACAAATCCAAGCGCTGCGACCACTAACGAAAGAATAATCGTAAACGCTAATATCTTTTTCAACATAAAAATTCCCCCTTATTACAGATGTATACGTTTTCAGGCGGAAAATTATGCTTGTTTCGGTCGAATAACAGAGGAAAGAATTAGTGTAAAAAATTTTCAAAAAAAGCTTGAAATTTTTCGGAATTTGTTGTATAATGTAATCTGTTATGTAAAATTCAAGGAAAATATACTAAAGAGGTGCGATTATTATGAGCGAAATCAAAAAAATTGCGGTTATGACCGGCGGCGGCGACTGTCCCGGATTGAATGCCGTTGTACGCGCGGTTACCAAAACCGCAATCACGAAGTATGGGCTTGAAGTTGTTGGAATCAAGCACGGTTACAGAGGTTTGTATCTTGGCGCGGAGGAGTTTATTCCGCTAACGCTTGAAGCGGTTTCGGGCAAAATTTCCGCAGGCGGAACGATGTTGTACAGTTCGAACAAGGATAATTTGTTCGATTATACATACGAAGAGAACGGCGAAACCAAACGCGGCGACCAATCTCACGTTGGGGTTGAGAACCTTAAAAAGAACGGAATTGACGCGCTTATCGTTATCGGCGGTGACGGAACTTTGACGTCAGGTCGCGACTTCGCGCGAATGGGCGTAAAAGTTATCGGCGTTCCGAAAACGATTGACAACGACCTTGGTTCAACCGACACAACGTTCGGTTATGATACTGCTGTAGGCATTGCGACAGAGGCGATTGATCGACTTTGGACTACTGCGGAATCGCATAGCCGAATTATCGTTGTTGAGGCAATGGGACGTTACGCGGGATTCCTTGCGCTTGGCTGCGGAATCGCGAGCGGCGCGGACGCTGTTTTGATTCCGGAAATTCCGTATGATATCAACAAAGTTGCTGACGCTATCAAGAAAAATATGGCGCGCGGCAAAAATTACGCGATTGTTGTTGCGGCTGAAGGCGCAAAATCGCTTAGCGGCGAAATGGTTGTAAGCAAAACGCTTGAAGGCACAGGGCTTGACAACATTCGTCTCGGCGGAATCGGCGCAATGGTTGCCGAGCAGTTGGAAGAGCTTACCGGGCTTGAGTCGAGAGCGGCAGTTTTGGGTCATATTCAGCGCGGCGGAACGCCGACGGCGAACGATAGAATTCTTTCTACTCGCTACGGAAACGCGGCGGTTGAGCTGCTTATGGCAGGTAAATACGGTTCGATGGTTACGCTTAAAGGTATGGAAATGTCGCACGATTCGCTTGAGAATGTTATTGATAAGAACAAAGCGGTTGACCCGAAAGGCTCAATGGTTACAACGGCGAAAGCTGTGGGGGTTTGTTTCGGCGATTAATTGAGGATAATTAGCAATAAATTTAAAAAGTGAGCCGAAAATCGGCTCACTTTTTTAGTCGATTTTTTGCTGTTGAAACCGCTTAGTTTCCTTGTGTATCAGTTTGTCCACAATTTTATTCAGCAAAATTATCATTTTCAATCTTATGGAAATTCTTTTGCACATAAAATCACCTCCCAAACAATATTATGGCTCAAAATTGAGCAAATCTCAATGCCCAATTTTGTGGCAAGCTATAATTGCCTTGGGGTGATAAACTTGATATACCAAAGAATCAGAGATTTAAGGGAAGACCTTGACCTAAACCAGCAAGTTTTAGCGGATTATTTGCACATAAATAGGCGAACTTATTCGGGATATGAAATTGGCGCAAGAACCATTCCACCTGAAATACTTATAGAAATTGCAAAATTTCACAATACAAGCATAGATTTTCTTTTAGGCTTAACTAACGTTAAAGAACCATATTCAAGGTTGAAAAAATAAAAAATCCCGCTCGTGTTGAGCGGGATTTTTATGTGTTTAATTGCCCAACAACGCTGTGAAAGTCAACGGTCCAACAATTCCGTCAACCGACAATCCGCGGCTTTTTTGGAATTCACGCACCGCGTTCTCGGTAATCGGTCCGAAAATTCCGTCTAAGTTCAAGTTCCAACCTCGGCAGAGCAATCCCGCCTGAAGAATCCAAACGAAATCCCCGCGCTGCCCGCGCCGAACAAGGCGAATCGCCGCCCGCGTAAGCGGTCCGATGATTCCGTCAACCGTCAACCTCGCGTTGTAGTTCCGATTAAGCTCGGTCTGCAACGCTCGCGCCAACGCGCGGCGAGTAATCGGCCCGCAAATTCCGTCCACAACCAATCCTAAATTGTATCGCTCGTTCAAAGTTCGCTGCATTGCCGCGATTGCCGCAGTTCCGCTCGGCGGCGGAGTTGGCGGAGGCGTAACAGGCGGAGGTTGCGGCGGTGTTACCGAACCACCTCCGACCGATTGCAAAATTCCTCGCGTAATTGCGTCAGCATACGCGTTGAAATTTCGGTCAAAAATCTCGTTATCCCGCGCGTTGGTGATAAATCCGAGCTCGAGCAGCATTGCCGGCGCGTTCGTCGCGCGCAGAACAGCGAAACTGCCTTGTCGAATCCCGCGATCAGTCCAGTTGTTGGGAGGCTGCCCGATTCCTATAATTTCGTTGTGCACATTTTGCGCGTTTCGCATTGTCGCCGCCGGCGGATTCGTGATTACCCAAGTTTCGTAACCGTTCGCAAGCGGATTATCGAACGCGTTTCGGTGAATCGATACAAACATATCAGCGTTGTTGCGGTTGGAGATATTGCTTCGCTCGGCAAGCGGAATAAAAACGTCGCTGCTTCGCGTCATAACTACTCGCTGTCCCGCGCGCTGAAGCCTGTCACGAACCGCGAGAGCCATACGCAGATTGTCGTCTTTTTCCAATCGGTTGCCGTTAACCGCGCCCGGGTCGTGTCCCCCGTGGTGCGGCACGATTAAACACTATTTTAGAAATTCCACACAATTTTTATCTCGCGCGGAGTTTGTTTGTCAATTACTTTGCCAATGTAAATTCTTTTGATAAACTCCTCTACAACATAACGGTTAAGCTTTTCGATTTGACGATATTTTCCGAGAAGATGTTCTTTGTTTTCACAATTCGCTGAACTTTGCTTATCAAGTTCGATTTTAGTTTCAATCTCTGCAAGGAGTTTGTTTAAGTCCGCCATCTTATCGTTCGGTGTTTGGCTATATTGAATAAATTCCTCTTGAGTGATAACGCCCTCAACTTTATCGAAATACAGCATTTCTTTCGCTTGTTTTTGTTTTTTAAGTTGAGTTGCAATATCAGTCTTTTCGCTTAACCACTTATCCAACATAGATTGATTATCAACTTCGTCAACCTCAATTTTATTTGGGTCGTGATATTCAGCCAACAATTTGTTAATCTCGCCTAAAACGATTTCCTCTAACCCGTCGAACCTAACGGCGTTCCCGTTGCTACAATCATTGCGAGAACTTAGATGAATTCTGCATCGTAAATAAACGTGACCGCCGTATTTTTCCGCGCCTTTTGCCTTGCTCAACGTAATTTCACAAACGCTGCAGAACACTTTTCCGCTAAAAATATGCTTCTCGCCTGTTCGCTTATCGGGCCGAGTACGAGTTGCAAGTTTCGCTTGCGCTCGATTCCAAGTTTCCATATCAATAATTGGTTCGTGTGCGTTGTAGGTTCTTGTCCAACTATCTTTTGGTCGGCGCACTCGTTTTTGATTCTTGTAGCTTAAATTCTCGGATTTGTTTTGGCAAAGCGTTCCAATATATTCTTCTTTGCGAAGTATGTAGTAGATACAATCAAGCGTCCAAATTCGTCCCGATGTTCGGCTCGATTGTTTGCCAAAATTAAACTTTGAGCCGTTTGCTTGTTTGTAACTTGTGGGATTAAGCACTCCGCGCCGATTTAACTCTTGCGCGATTGCCTTATATCCCATTCCGTCCAAGTACATATTAAAAATTTCACGAACAATCTCGGCGGCTTCCTCATCGATTATCATACGATACTTGTTTTCCGGGTCACGCATATATCCGTAAGGCGCAAACGAACCCATCCAATCACCGTTCTGCTTCTTATGATTAAGCGTTCGGCGAACATTATCGGACAAATCTTCTAAATGCCATTCATTTACAAGCCCATTGATTTGCCGAGATTTTTTGTTGCCTTTATTTTCGGTGTCGGCGTGGTCAACGATACTTACAAATCGAATATTCCACTCCAAAAATTTTCCGTGAATATATTTTTCCACCATTTCCATATCACGGGTAAATCTTGACTGCGCTTTGCAAAGAATAATATTAAACTTGCCTTGTTCAGCGTCTGCAATTAACTCGTTCCAATCAGGGCGTTTATTATTCGCGCCGCCCCAATCGTCATCACAGTAAATCTTCTCATGTATATCCCAACCTCTCTCAATCGCGTATTCGATAAGCATAGACTTTTGATTTTGAATACTTTTGCTATCGTCTGACTTATCGCGCTTGTCCCGGTCTTCGTCTGACAGTCGGACATAAATTGCCACTTTGCCGAGTTGTCCAAATCTCTGATTTGGCAAACAACTCGTACTTGAAGATTTCCCGAGAACGCAAGACCGGTTTTTGTCGCCGCGTGATTGGTTGAAATCCACCATGTTCATTGCAACTCTCCAAACAAAGCGACTATTAAACCTTGGGAATAGATTAACATAATCTCCCCCCACTTGACAGCTCTTTTTCGCTGAGTTGTCCAAATCTTTGATTTGGCGAACAACTCGTGCTTGAAGATTTCCCAAGAACGCAAGACGCAGTTTTGTCGTAGCGTGATTGGCTTAAATCTACCGTGATTAAATTGGAGATTTTTTTGTTTATAATCTCGGCAAGTTCCGTTTGGTCTTGGGTGGAAATTATGTTGATGATTTTGTATTCAACTTTTTTCGCGGTAGTGTTTTTCATAGGGAATCACACTCCTTAAAGATTGATTCCCTATAATTTTATTATTCCTTACATATTTGTATACCTTTTTCCTCAAAGCAACATCCTCTCGTTCTATAATATTTTGCGGATTCGTGCAGACGAGATGTCGACATTTTGCATATATCAATCTGTGGATTTATTTAGAAAGATTATTGAGGATTTGCCGGAGAAATTTCGGCTTGAATCTGTTGGGTTAAGTTGAGATTTTTGCGGCGATTTTTCGACTTTTGGGAGTTTGAGGGAGACTCTCAACAAGCGTTTTTGTAAATTTAGCGTGAGCGTAAATTTATAAAAAATCGCATAGTGATAGCACTATGACCTGCCCGGTTCCTTGAAATGCGGTTTTGGTGAAAATTATTAAATTTATCTTGCAATTTTGCGAATTTAAATGTATAATTATTATGGTGAATTTTATTCCAAATTGCGGAGGAACAGTTATGAGTTTTGAAGCCCAAATTGAAAAGACATTTATCGAAATCCTAACCGAGCGAGATAACCAATGGACGTTTCGTTCCGACATCAAGACCGAAGCTGCTCTTTGGGCTAATTTGCGCACGCATATTAACCGTATCAACATCGCGCAGTTGGACGGTGTTCCTCTGACTGGCGGCGAATTTACACAAGTTAAAAACGAGTTTCGGCGTTTAACGCAAACGCCATTTTTAGCATCGCAATGGTTACGCGGCGAAAATGGAATCGCACAGATTTTTATCGAACGTGAAGATAACAGCAATGTATCGCTTACACTGTTCAGCAACAAGGATATTGCAGGCGGAATTTCAAGTTACGAAGTCGTTAGCCAAATCGTTCCGGAAACTTTCGGAAGAACGAAGCGCGGCGATGTTACGCTGCTTATAAACGGACTGCCTGTTATACACATAGAACTTAAAAACGAGTATGCCAAAGACGGATATCGTCAAGCATTCGACCAAATAGAACGTTACGCTCAATCAGGTTTCTTTGACGGAATATTCGCAACGGTGCAGATTTTCGTTGTAAGCAACAAGGTTTCTACGAAATACTTCGCTCGTCCAAGCGCGAACAGCGATTTCAAGCCTGCGAAGAAGTTCTTGTTCAACTGGCGGGAAGAAGATAACAAGAATGTCGAGGATTTATACGAATTTACTCGCAAAGTGTTGAGTATTCCAATGGCTCACGAGCTTGTAAGCCGTTTCACCATTTTGGTTGATGATAAGAAAAGTCAAAAATTTATGATGGTATTGAGACCGTATCAGATACATGCAATCAAGAAAATTCAGAAACAAGCATCGGCACATGAAGGCGGTTTCGTTTGGCACGCAACAGGTTCAGGCAAAACCATAACAAGTTTTGTTGCGACTAAGTTGCTCGCACAATCCGCAATCGGTGTTGCTAGAACGGTAATGATAGTTGATCGCAAAGACTTGGACAGTCAAACGAAAAAAGAGTTCAGCAAATTCGCATCAGAATACAATACAGGGTTATCTTCCGGCGACGTTACCGATAATTCGTTAATCGTCGGAATCGACAACAAGCGAGAACTTGTGGAAAACTTTTTATCCAAGAAGAACAATAACACAATTATCGTTACAACGATTCAGAAATTAAGCCGAGCAATCCGAGAGTGCAGGGAAGCGGAGAACAACAAATTCGAGAAGTTAAAAGGCGAGCATATCGTCTTAATTGTTGACGAGTGCCACAGAGCTGTTTCGGATAAGGAAATGAAAGCGATTAAAAAATTCTTCCCTCGCTCGACTTGGCTTGGGCTTACTGGCACGCCGATATTTGACGAGAACAAGAAACAGGAAAACGGAACATATGCCCGCACAACATACGACCAATACGGCGAACTACTTCACGCATATACAACGAAGAACGCAATGGACGATAAATCGGTGCTTGATTTCCAAGTGGAATATCATTCGCTTATGACCAAGGAAGAAGAACAACGGCTTTATATCAGAAAAATCGAAGAAAAATATCCGACTGCCGATCCGACGGGCAAGTTAGATTTAATGTCCGATATTGACAAGGAAACGTTGTTGGATAACGAACTTTACGAGAACGACGACTATATCGAAAAAATGCTTAAAAAGATATTTCGGCATCAGTCTATCTTGGAGAAATTCAAGGTTGTAGACGGAACTCCGACAATGAGCGGAATTTTAACAACCCATTCGATTGCCCAAGCTAAGCGGATATACCACAAACTTATGGAAATGAAACGAAATGGCGAATTGATTACAGGTAATCCGTTGGACGAACGCAGACGGCTTAACGACTCTGATTTCCCTCGTGTCGCTATAACTTATTCCGTCGCCGACTCTGAAAATCAATCCGAAGTAACTGCCGCGCAAGAAGAAATCAACGGAATTATGAAAGAATACGGCACTATGTTCGGCGTGCATTACGACGATGTGGATTTGTATAATCAAAACATAAACAATCGCCTTGCTCGGAAAGGCGCGCAATACCAGAAGGACGGACAATGGTTAGACCTTGTAATCGTTGTTGACAGGCTTCTGACGGGGTTTGATGCTCCGTCAATCCAAGCTCTTTATGTTGATAAAGAGTTGCGTTGGCACGGGCTTTTACAAGCGTTTTCTCGCACAAATCGTGTATTACAAGGCAAAGAAAAAGGAATGATTGTTACATTCCGAAAGCCTAAAACAATGGCGGATAATGTGCGAAACGCAATCAAACTATTCTCGAACGAAGCGATAGATTGGCAAAATCTTGTGCCTCGACAATACGACGAAGTTAAACAAGATTTTACCGCCGCCCATAAGTCCTATATCGCGGCGAAAGACGAGTTGGAGCAAGACCCGAAAGACCTTGATAAAATGGTAAGCACAGTAAAAGCGTTTCAGAAGTTAGAGAAACTTGGCGTTGCTATCAAGAGTTACGAAGAATTTGAAGAAGAATTTGAATCGCTATCGCCGTTAGCAGACACTATCACCAACGATGTCGGTCATATCGAAAACGTAAAAGGTGAAATCAAAGAAATAATCGAAAGCCTCGGCGGCGACGATATTCCGCCCGACCTTCTCGAAATTGAGTTCTCCGCCGAACAACGGGCAACCCTTGAAGAAACAATCGACAGTTATTACATCAGCCAACTGTTGAAAGATATCAAAAACGAGGATAGCAGGCATAAGTTCGACGATATTCTTAAAGGCAAACCCGAAATCGTGCAAGTGTTGTACTCTGATATAATCCAAGACATCGAAAGCGGTCAAACCACCTCCGACCAAATCGGCACTTATTTCAAAAACGCAATCGACAGGATTATTTTAGATGTTGCCGACAAGCTGAAAACACCGCTGAACGATTTGCAAATCAGCTTTAACGAATACAGCGCTGAGAAAGGTGAAGCGCCGTTCTTAAACCTAATCGTCGAACGTTCTGCGTTGGATAAAGAAACATTCGAGCAAGTTGTATTCCCCGGCGAAAAGTTTAGACGAAAAATCATTGTTGTCGGCGAATATTGGAAATCTATAATCGAAGAAAAACTGTTACCGTTGAAACAAGAGATGCTAACACACGTAGGGGGGAACTAATATGAGCACACTAAACAATCAATTATGGGCGAGCGCCGACATACTTCGCGGCAAAATGGATGCAGGCGAATACAAGAATTATCTGCTCGGACTTGTATTCTACAAATACCTGTCAGATCAACAGTTGCGTGCTGTTTATGAAGAAGAACACGGCAAAACCGCCGAATTCCCCGATAGAGAAACGCAACTTGCAGGATTTTTGAAGTGGCACAAGGATGATGCTGATGATTTGAGAAAAATTATATTCACAAAGTTGGGTTATTTTATCGAGCCTGATGACCTTTTCTGTACATTGTGCAAAAAAGCGGAGGTTTACGAATTTCAACGTGCTGATTTGCAAAATGCTTTTGTTGCACTCAGTAAACGAGGTGTTCAATTCACAGGCTTATTTGACGATATAGACCTGAATTCCACTAAGTTAGGGGCAAACGACCAACAACGAAGCATCACGATTATGGAAGTTATCAAAACGCTTGACGAGATAGATTTATTCGGACACGGCGGCGACGTAATCGGCGATGCTTATGAGTATCTTATCGGGAAATTCGCCGCCGGAGCGGGTAAAAAAGCGGGCGAGTTCTACACTCCGCAAGCGGTAAGCAAAATAATCTCCGAAATCGCGGCAATCGGGCAAGAAGATGTTGCTCCGTTCCATATTTACGACCCTGCAATGGGTTCGGGTTCGCTTATGCTGAACATTCGACAGTATATCAATAATCCGAAGAAAGTCAACTACCACGGGCAGGAGCTTAATACAACTACATACAACCTCGCTCGAATGAATTTAATCTTGCACAATGTCGAGCAAAGTCAAATGCGACTCCGCAACGGCGACACACTTGACGAGGACTGGCCCACAGACGAGCCGTATTTGTTTAACGCTGTTGTTATGAATCCGCCGTACTCCGCTGTTTGGAGTGCGGACGATAAGTTTTTAAGCGATTCCCGCTTTGAACGCTACGAAAAACTTGCCCCGAAATCGAAAGCGGATTTTGCGTTTTTATTACACGGGTTATATCATCTCAACGAAAAGGGAACAATGGGAATAGTATTGCCACACGGTGTATTATTTAGAGGTTCTGCCGAGGGAACAATTCGGAAAACGTTGCTTGAAACAGGTGCGATTTACGCCGTTATCGGATTGCCGCCTAACATTTTTTATGGAACTTCTATCCCGACCGTTGTGTTGATTTTGAAAAAAGGCAGAGAAAATAATGGGCGCGATGTTCTATTTATTGATGCATCTAACGGTTTTGAGAAACAAAAGAACCAAAACATTTTGCGTCCCAAAGAAGACATTCAACCAATTATAGATGCCTACAAAGCTCGAAAGAATATTCCGAAATATGCTCATCTCGCAAATTATGATGAAATTATACGCAACGATTATAACTTAAACATTCCTCGTTATGTAGACACATTTGAGGAAGAAGAGGAAATCGACATCGTTGAGTTAAGTCGTGAAATGACTGACTTGAACTCGCAAATCAAACAAAATGAAACAGAATTTTTAGATTTGCTTGACGACCTTGCCGTTACCGACGACACGGGGGAACTTATTGAAGCGACCAAGAAAATTTTTGCAGAGGAGGAATAAAAATGACCGAAGAAAGAAAAAACCAATTAAGTCAAATAACTATTAAAGGTTTTAAGTCTATAAAAGATTGTGAATTATTAGATTTGGGAAATATCAACGTGTTTATTGGTGCGAACGGCGCGGGTAAGTCTAACTTTATTTCAGCTTTTGAGATGTTGCAAAAAGTCCTTGTGGGTGAATTAGCTCACTATGCTTTGAAAAAAGGCATTGACCCACTGTTATATAACGGCAAGGAAGCAACCGACAGCATCTTAGCTGAATTTTACTTTGGTGAAAATCTCTATTCATTTGAATTGGAATGGACGGATAACGATAGTCTATTTTTCCGTGAAGAAAAAATAGGCACTTTGGGCGAAGGCGGGCACAAAGAATCTAAGGTTCAAGAACTTGCACACAGCGCCAAAATTGAACGTGAAACTTTGCAAGCTTTAATTAATCCTCAATGGCGTGTTTATCAATTTAACAACACAAGCCCAACTTCCAAAATAAAGTCCGAAAATGGCGTTGGTGATTACGACACGCTTTTGTGGGATGCTTCCAATTTTGCGGTTTATCTTTATCATCTGCGTGAAAGTTACCCCGATTCATACAAAAAAATCCTAAGAGCCATTCAACGTGTTGCACCGTATTTTAAAGATTTCGAGTTGAAACCAAAAGCAGAAAATAACGAGCAAATTGTTCTGCGGTGGAAGCAAAAGGGTTTAGACAACACCTTGTTGCCCTCGCAGTTATCGGACGGTACATTGCGTTTTATTTGCCTTGCCACTTTGCTGTTACAACCGGCGGAGTTGCAACCGGCTACAATAATCATTGACGAACCTGAGCTTGGTTTGCACCCATACGCAATAACTATACTTGCAGAACTTGTGAAAAAGGCAGCGACAAGAAAACAAATAATTTTGGCTACGCAATCTGTTGAATTTCTTGACCACTTTGAGCCGGAAGATGTTATTGTTGTTGATAGAAGTGAAAATGGTTCGGAGTTTAAACGACTTGATTTGGAACAACTGAAAGCGTGGTTAGAAGATGACTATACTTTAGGTGAATTGTGGAACAAAAATCTCTTTGGGGGGAGGGTTTCAAATTGAAACGACTTTATATCCTCTGCGAAGGGCAAACAGAAGAAAGTTTTGTGAATGTGATTCTCGCACCATATCTTCAAGGTGTTGGCGTTTTCGCCACTCCTATTATTTGCGCAACAAAAAGAACAGCAACCAAGAAACACAAAGGCGGCGTTAGTAGTTTCGGTAAAATAAAAAAAGAGCTTCAACGATTGTGCGGTGAGCATCCGCACGAAATGGTTACAACAATGTTTGATTTATATGCGTTGCCGCAGGACACACCCGGTCTTGAAAATGGATTAAGTGACATTTACGAAAAAGCTTTACATATTGAAAATGCCATAACTGACGATATTGGTGATAAATTCGGTAATATAGTTTTTAGTATTGTGTTGCACGAATTTGAAGGACTGTTATTTTCTGATGTTTCAGCATTTGAAAATGTTGCAGATAATGAAGCGATTGCAATTTTGCGTGGGATTAGAAATGCTGTGCCGACACCTGAACATATCAACGATTTGCCAGAAACTGCGCCCTCTAAACATATCAAAAGAATTATCCCTGAATATGCAAAAGTAAGCGATGGTACAGATATAGCGGAGCAAATTGGCATAGACAAAATTTCAAGAGAGTGCCGTCATTTTGCGAAATGGTTAGCAAAACTAGTCGCTTGGGCAAAGGAGGGTTCGTGATGACTAACACACCGCAAATCCGGTTTAAAGGAAACAGTCACGCTTGGGAACAGCGGAAGTTGGGGGAGGTGGCGGAGATAATAATGGGGCAATCTCCTGATTCTAAGAACTACACAAATAATCCTGACGACTATATTCTTGTTCAAGGAAATGCCGATATGAAAAACGGTAAAGTTGTTCCTCGTGTATGGACTACACAAATAACTAAAACAGCGAACAAAGGTGATTTGATTTTAAGCGTTCGCGCTCCTGTTGGTGATGTAGGCAAAACTGATTACGATGTTGTTTTAGGTCGTGGCGTTGCTGCTGTTAAAGGAAACGAGTTTGTTTTCCAAACGCTTACGAAAATGAAAATGTTTGGTTTTTGGGAGAAGGTAAGCTCTGGTTCAACATTTGAATCAATAAATTCAAGTGATGTAAAAGATGCAATTATATTTGTTCCAACTGACATAGATGAACAAACTCGCATTGGCACATTCTTCCGCACATTCGACAATACTATCGCTCTTTATAAGCGAAAGTTGGACGGGCTGCGGAAGTTGAAGAAAGCGTATTTACAGCGGATGTTCCCGCAGACGGGCGAAAGTGTGCCGAGATTGAGATTCGCGGGGCTCGAGGGCGAGTGGGTGAGTAGGAAGTTGGGGGAAACTGCTACATATTTTACCGACGGCAATTATGGAGAATCATATCCTACTGCCAAAGATATGGCGACAGCAGTTGACGGCGTGCCGTTTCTTCGTGGGAGCGACTTGAAAAATGGGCGGCTGGATTCTAAAAAAGCTACTTATATTTCAAAAAAAACACACGCCGAATTAACATCGGGACATATTGAGTATGACGATATTGTAATAGCTGTTCGAGGTTCTCTTGGGGCATTAGGTTATGCAGATGCGAACTGTGTGGGCTGGAACATCAACTCGCAACTCGCAATTTTACGAACTGATAAAGCTGAAATTTTCGGACACTTCTTAATTCAATTTTTACTTGGAACGCAAGGGCAAAGAGAATTAGAATCAAGAGCCACCGGCACGGCACTCAAGCAACTGCCTATTAAGCAACTAAAAGATGTCCCTGTGCCACTCACCACGCTCCCCGAGCAAACTGCAATAGGCGAATTTTTCCGCTCCCTCGATAATCAAATCGCTACCCAAGCTGAAAAGCTCAAACAGGCGAAGCGATTGAAGTCGGCATACTTACAAAAGATGTTAGTCTAATCAAGCCCCGACAAGTGGCGAATAATCTTGTCGTTATCCTGATTCTCCAACTCCGCAATTATATGCTGATACGTCTCCTGTGTGGTTGTAACGCTTGAATGACCGAGGCGTTTGGCGATACTCGCAATCGAAACGCCTGCGAAAATCAGGTTCGACGCATGCGTGTGCCGGAGACTGTGAAGCGAAATCATAGGCACATTCGCCGTTTTGCATAGCGTTGCAAGGCGGCTGTTGACGGTGGAGTTGAAAACTCTGCCGTTCACGAAAATAGGCTTATCTGCCGCCAGTCCGCTGATTAACTCGGCGAATTGGCGGTTTAATTTATCGTCAATTTGAAGCGTTCGCCGCGATGATGCGTTTTTCGTTTCAGCAAAACCGCCGTCAGCGGATTTATAATCCCAAGTTTTCGTTATTTTTATTTTCCGCTCCGCAAAGTCGAAGTCGCTCGGACATAACGCCAACGCCTCCGAGAGCCGCAACCCCGTTTTTGCAATCAGCAGAATAAACCAATCCCAATTTGGTGCGCTCGCAAGGTTAAGACACGCCAACAACAATTTAAGTTCAAATTGGCTTAAAAACTTGGGTTTCTTGACGGTGGGCGGCTTACCCTTGACGATAACCTTGCGTGTCGGATCGATTATCAGCAACCGTTCGTCAATCGCATCTAACACCGCCGCTTTCAAATGGTGGTGAAAGTCTGTTGTTGTCTGTCGTTCGTGGGTTATTCCTATCTAAATCATAAAAATGTCAATAACTTTATCAACAAAAAATTCTTGTACTGCTTGTACTAGAATTTTTTATAATTTTTTCAGATTCAATAGTCGCTTTTCATTAGTTTGAATAGTGCTTAATCGCTCCCCCGTGACCGGGGTCTAAAACAATTGTTGCCATATTTAATTTACCTCGCTTTCAAAATTGTTGAATTAACAAAAATTTATTATCGTACTATATATATGCAAGCAAACGCCGCTTTGTTCCGGCGCCCCAATTTGAAAATTATCGAATTTTGATGAAAATTCTTGACATAATAAACAAATGTGTGGTATTATATTGGGTGCGATATGATTTTAGTATGAAAATTAAGAGGTAAATTAAAATGCGGAACGTAATTTTGAAAATGTTTAGAGGAGTTGCCAACTTTTTGGCGAAACTCGGAATACGTCTAATGTGCGCAACTGTGCGGATTGCCTGCGACGACGTGGACAAACTCCGAGGCGACTTGGTCGCCGGATTTTGGCACGGCGATTCACAAGCCGCGCTGATTTTGCTTAAACTTTTTAAAAAGCAAAAAATTCGAACCAACGTTGTTGTAACTGCCGAATGGCGCGGCGACGTGATTGGAAAAACTGTTCGGCGATACGGACATTCTCCGATTCGAATGCCGAACGGCGCGGAAATTCGACATTTTTTGGACGAACTCAAACAAACGTTTGAAGACAAATCTCGAATTTTCGCGGTAGCGTTGGACGGACCGTTAGGACCGAAACACGAACCGAAGAAAA
>Ga0123355_10009369_pt1 | contig 14871 bp, 12 predicted proteins | sample TergutEmb28metaG_3_FD_89872 | JGI IMG/M metagenome (GOLD analysis project Ga0123355, IMG submission 89872) | Embiratermes neotenicus P1 segment gut microbial communities from Petit-Saut dam, French Guiana - Emb289 P1 | ecosystem: Host-associated > Arthropoda: Insects > Digestive system > Gut ...
GACAACCTACCACCATCCTGTGCCGCTGTCACGAAATCTGGGAGCCTTAACTTCCTGGAACCCTCTGCGCCACTCCAGGACTGATTTACCTTTACCTTTTACTTCTTTGGCATAGGTTTAAAATTCGTATTCTGAGATAGAACTGCATACAACGACGCAACAGATCTGATTTGGACGTACACTAAATAAAAACATGCTTTAAATTTTCTATTATTTTTCACGTGATTTCGAATGAAACCACAGCTCAGTTACACAAATAAGTTGGGAAAAGCAGGCGTAGCGTCAATGTGGTTTAATGTCTCCAAAGCCCTAAGATTTACAGAGAAATTCGTTGAACATAAAGTAAATTCTTCTCTACTATGCTCGTTAAAAACACTTTTATTAGGACAAATATTACTGTGGGTTACGCTCGATGTTCGCGCACAAACGCGTGCTGATCTCCATGCAGAGTGGCCAGTAAAGTTGACTGATATAAATATAATCTGAAGTAATCGACAGTCTTTCGTAGAATCCAATTTAAATTTTTATTTAAAAATCAGTTCGAAGTTTTCGAGTTTGTAAGTGCACACACGCCGACAGACGGGCTGACCGACCTAAATAGCGCTCTCCAGAGATGCGGACGGCGACGGTATCCTTCGTATGTGTTCGAAAACCCACTGCTTGTTGTTCAGCAATCTTCAGGTGTGTTCGGTAGAGCGTTTCTTGTTGTCGAATACACAAGTCAGAAAATACGCGCATCTCATGATATATGTTTAACTTTGAACTCGAAAGAACGAAAGTGACTTGAGTATAAAAGGTTTTTCATTTTTATCCACAACTTTTGCTCGGAACTGTCCTCTTTCCGATAAACATTTCAAAAGTTATGTTCTTATTGATATCAGAAAGGCACGTAGATCTTCATGTGAAGTTCCCCTTGATCATTGCCGAGTTTTACTAAAACTCGCCCATTTCGACAAATCTTAATGCAGTTGCCCATTATCAAATATCACGATAAACCGTTCAATAGTTTTCGAGTTGTCTCAAGCATTCAGGCGGCAGGAAAGATGAAGCCTCTCTAGAGAGTTGGGAACTGGCCTAGAAAACTTCCGATTATTGAGTATTAATGAAAGATAAAGAAAGATATTTGACGGGGCACAATAACATAGGCAAAAACTTGTCTCCAGTGCCATTGTCCTTACCAAAAATAAAACTCTATCTTCAACAAATGAACATTAAGAACGCTGCAGTATGAATAAACCAAACAAGGTCTTCTCAAAATAAAAGTTGCAATTCTTTATTTAGGAAAATATATGTTCACTTCCCCGGTAGGTCTAACGCAAGACCTCAGCTGCTGCAGAACCATGAACACTGTACCACAACTCACTGATATCCAGCAGCAAATGAATCCAGACAAAAGTGTCAGCTCTTTGAAGGTTGATATTTTGTGCATAACATGGACAAGGTTAAACTGCAGCTTAACGTATCTGATGGAACTCACCGAAGCTTGCAGCAGCAGAGAGTGGTGTGGGTGGCAGAGGTGGCAAATCAGCTCCATCCTCGTACTGTGCCAGGTTGATGGCTGAAACCTCTCGTCGCAAATGGCGCACCAACTTTTCCATCCGTTTGTTATCACACTGCACGTCTACCAGTATCTCGAACTCCGACTGCCGCCGGTTGGAGGGTCTTGATTCGATGTGCAGCACATTTACTCCAAATTCCTAGGGATAATGATAAATTTAAGTTATATGTGGCGGTGATTAAGAAGCGCGGAATTCAAGCAGTTTCCTCAATTTCACGCCGTCTATCGATTGACAGAATGAACGGTCCTAAGTTTATCTGACAAAAGTCGTGTGTCACATCTTGCTGCCTAGGTCAGCGATGTCGCAAAAGTGTTGTTATATCAGTGTCCGGTCGCAATGGAGAAGGCACTGGAATATCGCGTGTTTCTTTAGGGAGATTGCGCTAACTCATTTCCTACAGGAAGTGTAGTCCTAAATTTTACACCAAAGTCTCTTGATTCGCCTATTCCAATCACGAAACACTCGTTATGTTTAGCGATGACACTTGGTTGTACCTCAGTAGGTATGTGAAATCTCAGAACAGCAGGTACTGGTCCGCAGAAAATCCCATGTTATTCCACGGAGTGTCATATAATGTTAAAGTTGGTGTGGTCTGGTACGAGTGCTTCTGAAGAGACCCTCAGTTCACATCGGTACGTTGCACATACCCTGACACCTCTCGGATTGCAAGATAAGCTGCTACTTTTTCTCAGCAGGCAGTTTTAAAAATTCCGTGTGTTGTTAAGAGAGTCATTTTGGTGACAGATTAACAAGCAGGGGGATTGTGGCCAACTCGTTAGCCAGATCTAAACCCGTGCGTTTTTGTTTATTCGTACCGCATGTCAAAAGATAAAGTGTACAGTAATCATCATCGCACTGAGTACGATATGAATGAAAGCATTCGGGTTGTATGGTCTTCAGTTTCACAAGCAGAAATTACACCTGCAATGAATACCACGTTTCTTACGTTGTGACGCGTGTCTGCGGGACGAAAGAAAACAATTTGAGCACATATTAAATAAGATGAGTAAAAACCTAACATTGAATGCCGTGACTGGACTCAAACTCACCAGCAGCATCCGTGGCGTAAATTTGACCCGCGCAGACTCCGTGGCGCAGGAGGCCTTCAAAAGTACAGAATACGACACTTCGTTGTGGGTTCTTTCGGGCTGCATTCCGTTCTTCCGACCGCAGGCACTATTACAGAGGGGTCCCCTACCGTTTATCTGCGGAACTGAGTACCTTCTTGAAATAATGCGGTTGTAAAACCGAACATTAACTGCGGTATATTAAAACTACCTCGCGCATACAGCGACAAGGTAATCTGACAGCAACGAGCGCTGCACAGCCTGCCGGCGCGCCGAACGGTCTGTGATATGACGAGCAGTTGTTTTGTGGTCCGGTTAAAATGTGACGAGCAGTTGTTTTGTGGTCCGGTTAAAATGTGACGAGCAGTTGTTTTGTGGTCCGGTTAAAATGTGACGAGCAGTTGTTTTGTGGGCCGGTTAAAATGTGACGAGCAGTTGTTTTGTAGCCCGGTTAAAATATGACGCGCAGTTCATTACACACAGCATGGACCTTTTAAAGGGGATTCCGATCATTGGACTCGGCGATTCTTAACCTTGCCTTCCACAGATAATGTTGTCCAAAAAAGCAGTGCCGCCGCAGTAAGAATAAAAACCCCCTCTGTTTGGCAAGACGTTTGTTTTTAAACATTTCAAGACTTCAAGGACGCTGCGCTGTTTCGACCGGCAGATAGCTATGGACGTTTCGAAGGATTGCAATGCAATCATTTTAAGGGTCAAACAGTCACTCTCCTGGCACTGCTTGACCTCGAAAATGAAGATATAACGATCACTCGAAAGGTGGACAGGCTTAACATCCCAGAAGACTCGAATCTTCAGCAACACCGCTGTCAGAACGTCAAATGTCACGAACGTATTTACGCGTACAATCAAGTGCACTTCTTACTGGAAATGCTATTTTATCCCGCCCAGTCGACCGTCCAGGAAAGCGTCCCACAGGTTAACCCTGATTTTAACGCCCTTCTTCTCTTTCAAAAGAATATTGTTTTTAGGGTGGTTCCCTTCCCAGGCCTTGCCCTTTCGTCCTTATATCTAGAGCAACATGCTTTAAGACTAAGATTTACGTGAATCTCATTTAAAGGTTCACCACTTCTTACTGCACAGTAAACAGACTCCCTTTCCGCTATAAAAGCCATTCAGTTGACGTTGTACAGAAAATAATAGCCACGTGTTGGACAACAACACAAAACACACAAATTCACTCCTGGTCAGAACATAGAATTTTTTAATGTTAAACGTGGTGGTACACAAAGTAACCACGAGGTTTCAAAGGGTTAAGAGTTACAGAGTATCTGTATGATTTGTACGAAAACTGTCTTACCAGGACTGGCACACACTCCCACGCTAGCGATTTACTTCAGACAAGTGACACTGTCAGGTCTATTACACACACCGCCTTCGATTCCTACCGCTATCACATTGCATAACAACAAAGACGAATTCAGATACACAACTGAGAATTGTGTGTGCCTCATTGGCTTTAAAGATATTTGACAGCCAACAAAAGGTGGTATTTTTAAAACGAATAAAAAAAAGCCGACAAAGCATTTTATTGGCACGTCGGTCGATGCTGGTTTACATTGGACCGATGGGGCTGTGACAATATAGCCGCAACAGTTTTTGTATACGAGTATAAATCGAATACAAACTCTGATTCAAATACGTAGTGTAGTTGAGAAGATGAACCTGCAGAAATAGACACTTATATTAATAACTGTCCAACGAAATGCAACACAAAGCAGTCTATTTATTATTCTGCAAGTTCACTCTACATGTTTCAGGTGTCAACCACACCCATCATCAGAAAGTACATAAAACTGTAACTACAGCCTCCAGTACTGGTCATACTGTGCTGTGCAGCTAGCTTGGCCACGTTGGAGGGAGGTAGCTGCACAAAAAATATGACCAGTACCGGAGGCTGTAGTTACAGTTTTATGTACTTCCTGGTGATGGGTGTGGTTGACACCCGAAACATGTACAGTGACCTTGCAGAATAATAAATAGACTGCTTTGTGTTGCATCTCGTTGGACAATTATTAATATAGACCAGTGAGACACGGAACCATAAACATAAAATAGGCACTTCTCCCAAAAGTGAAATAATTCTACGTAAGGTCGCAAAGAAACACCTGAACATTACCTGGAAAACCTGAAGCGCGCGTGCCAACCCCCCGACCTGGTTCTTGAGGGAGAACACAACGGAGTTATGGGGGTCCTTGCCATCCTCAGGGACCTCGCAAGGTTGTACAGACCCAGAGGATTGTCCACCCTGTAGAAAGTAGAACATTACAATCAGCACAACGCTCGACACGTCGAATGTACGCGTAGTGTAGCAGATCTGGCATTTGTATTCCATTACTGCTTCTGTATTTTCCATAATTAGCATTTACGAATTACAAAACGTTAAATTTGACCTTGTCTTATTAACAGCGTGTAAACCGAATATTTCAGGGAAAATCCACTATAAATTCAACAATTTTAAATATATCTTTCCACTCTACACTCAACACGCACATTGACGCTAAAATCACGCGCAGTACAAACAAGAAGTCGTGTAAGATATCAAATGAGACTGTATACCAATCAGTCCGGACGATATCATCTTCATTCATTTAAAGGAAACTGTAAACGGAATAATTATATGTAAAGTAAAGTGATCCTGTTACAGGCCCGGTGTAGCCCAGAGGGTGGGTAGAGGTATAGCTCTACTCTTCCATGACCGCGGCACTAAAACGGGGGTGAGTGGTCAGCAGCACGCCCCGGCCGCACTTTACCCCCGGGAAAGACCCGGTACCCATTGTGCAGAAGGCTGGGTGGGCCCCAGGGGCGGTCTGGACGGACGGAATAACTCGTCCCCACCGGGATTCGATCCCGGACCGCCCAGCCCGTAGTCAGTCACTATACCGACTGAGCTACCGGGCCCACAATAATTATATGTGCCTGTATTATTTTTCCCGCCTTCGTATATATTAGTGAAAGTAAAAAAAAAAATTCCAGAAACGTAAAATTTTAACAGAAATATTTTATACAAAAATATAAATAAGTTACTGACAAATATTAATTTACGCGCGCACGTGCGCGCATCAGGGGGCGGGGGGAGGGGTGAAAACGAAATTCGAGAGTTCGTGTGTACAATAGGTTTTGATGTTACGTCACGGCACGCGGCCCTAAATATTTTCGCTGTCACTAATTAACACTTCCCAGAGACTTTTGCATGCTTTGGTATAGAATGGGTTGACAAAGCTTCTCGCAAATAGACTGATTACGTTTGAATTCTAAACTGAATACAACAGACCGTACAAGAACACATATACAAGTTGCAGTGAACTCGACGAAACACGCTTGCCTTTCGAGTTTACGTTAGAACATTTATTTCATTTCTAAAATTTAACACCAACTTGTTGCACTACACTTTTATTTGTTAATAAACGCTGCGAAATGTTTCGGCCTTAACTGTTGGTCATAATCAGGGAGCTGAAATTCCACATATGATTGCAATTATTGTTATGATGATTAAACTTTACAGTTCTTAAAACCAGTCTTGTAGTTCAGATATAGCTACAATAGGGTATAAAATTACTTTGCTGTTGATATCACTGTTGCGTCCAAACATTCACATTTCAATCTTTCTCCAAATGAAGCAAATTCTGGAATCACATGTCCGGTGTTCTGTGTTCACGCTATTACTGGATAGGATAGGTGTTGTGCAACAGGTTTGTGTTAAATTTTACATATGTGATAGAGCTGCATGGAAAATGTACAACATTAAAGTTGTTTGTTTCATGTATTTGCTAATATCATTAATACTTCACGTGAAACACCAAAAAAAAAAAAATTTAAATTATGTGAGTGTTTAGCACAAATCCAGGGTATTTCCTCACAACAACTGTATGGCCTACGAATGCGTTTGGGGCTACATAATGTACATTACATAACTGAGGGCACTCGACAGATTTGTGCAGAAGCTTTAATCTGTACTCCTTCCTCAGCTTGAAAGGCCAATTTTCTACACTTTTGACATTCAGGTGACCGTGCAGCATGATAAATTCTTATAATAAAACCAACTAGATGCACTAATTTCTCAAATTTATTTTTGCAATAAAACTCTAAATGTTTCCGACAGTTCTTCTGTCCATCATCAGGAGTTTTTCACTGTACACACAGCAATGGTATATGTCATACAGGTTTGGTGACAGCTTGCTCGCAAGCTGTCACCAAACCTGTATGACATATACCGTTGCTGTGTGTACAGTGAAAAACTCCTGATGATGGACAGAGGAACTCTCCGAAATATGTAGAGTTTTATTGCAAAAATAAATTTGAGAAATCAGTGCATGTAGTTGGTTTTATTATAAGAATTTCTACTCTTTATTTGATTTACCGATGCTACCAGCATCAAGACTAAATAACTCGTGATTCATGAATGAATACTATCTCAGTGCCACTCTGCCCACCATATATCCTACGTGGACTGCTCTAAGTTCAAACTCGTGCTTCCACGATGAGAAGATGGCGACACACCGCCTGAGCCGTGGCACACTAAGCTGTCTTATTCCCATACAAATCTTACAACAGTCTATGAATAAAGCATGATCTGTTACACGTTAAGCTAGATAGCGTATGGTGTACTCCGTGCCGTAATTTACTGGCCCCACCATGGCGTTCTTTATTTTCTGGACGTCGCATGTGTTCACGGTACACACGTTAATGAAATCTCATTTACTTCATAAGATAAGCACAAGTTTCCATACGACGATTCTCACGAACCGCACAAATGCTTAGCAAAATTACGTGCAGGTCAATTATTCAGAATTTCAGCCCAAAAAGAAAATACATTTTGAAAGTGCTGATATCGGTTCATTTTCGCCCTTAAGTAAAATGCAGCTTTCATGAATCGACTTTCATTAAAACTTACACTCACTCAGACACTCAGACATCAAATGTGTCGAATTTTATCCAAATCGGAAGAAAATTATAAACAATGGCAAATTTTCTTTTTCGTCCTTTAGTAAAATACGGTTTTATGCACCATTTTTTATAACACTAATAAATGCTAAATGATATTACGTGCATGATGTTCTGTGCCAAATTTAGCCGAAATCGGCTAGTATATTTGGATTTTAGGGTATAAATCTATCTACGCCTTTAAGAACACTACGACTTTCCCTGAGCCAAATTTCACGAAACGTGCACACGTGCACTTGTCCGGTAATGTTTTTAAACAGCTCCTACAGAAATTGGAAATAAAGAATTGGATTAGCTGCATCCAGGATCGTAATAAGTAGAAACCATATGTTGAGAAGGCCAAAACATTCAAAGACTGAAATTGTAGCGCCCAAAGAAGAAGAAACAGCTCCTAAACCTAATTTCATGAAAACGGACAAAACGGTTAGCCTCTGATACTGAGTTACAGACGGAAAGACCGAAGGTGCCTCAATATAAGGCTTATTTCATTTCGTAAAAACACGTAAAAACGCCCAACAAATGAATCATCATTTCACACGAGAGTCCGGAACATTTATCAGATCAGACTTTCTTCTATAAATGCTAACTAAACAGGAAAGCGTCTCAACGAAAAGTTTAGTGTTTAGGAATATTACAGCCATACTGTTCAGTGGGTAACAACCGCAAAATACACAGGTGGACAAAACACGCCTATTTGTGTTATGTGCTTTGCAGTGTACGTGTATGTTCGGTTGTTCGCAAAGACAGTCACCAGGAAGTTACCTCCCAAATCGTATGGGACAGAAAATATTTCTCAGATTCGTGTCTCTAGGGCACCACAGTTGACAGGCAAGTCTGAAGCCCATATACGCACCTGAGAGGGCGCAGAACGTGGTGGCCCGTCTTTCAGGGCCCACTCCTCTCCAGTGCGGTATAGCCACAAGCCCAGAAGTCCTTTGCCGGAACCACTCATGGCTGGCTGTTGCTACTGCTACTGTAGTGACGCTCTGCTTGCACAGACGCCCGTAATAAACTAGCGCAGCGACGCTCCGCGCCGTTCAGCGTTTCCATTGGCTACATAACTTGCGGCCCCATTGGCTAGACACCACACTTCTTACGTTTTAACTTTTCGTGCTAAATTCTGTTTCTTCTCCTCACCATCCTGCCTCTTCTGCCGCCCACATTGCTCCCTCATGTTCTTGTAGGCTAACTGCTTACATTACGAAAATTCTCAGATGATCTGACGTCATTCTGGTTGTGTCTGGGCACTGAGAATGGCTATCCCGACATATTTTGCAGGCTCCCTCAGTCCGTACGGACATGTCGGACATTCATAAACGGTGTGATCGATGCTGGACATTTATGCTTTTACACAATGCATTTAACAATGTACAACACGCAGCTTACTGCCATACTTAACCCTTCGAGATACACGTATTTTCATGTACAGCAACCTGTTACGAACAACGGCCTTCGTTTCAAAATGAAAAGTGTTCGACTTTTGAAATTGGAATGAAATTTGTTATTCGGAGTGTTGGGCTGCTCCGAAAGATGTCCTCATTCCAGGTTAATCGATATTAACGCGTACAAATAATCTGGGTTGATTGAAATTTATGTTGAACACATTATGTTTCTCGGGCCAAGTTCGGTAATGGGGTGGAATGCATTTTCCACTGGTATGGGTCTCGGGTCGACAGTGCAACAGCTGTTTTCTTTTTTAAGCTGTTTACACGAAATTGGCCATTCATGATAACTTACTGCGAAGTATTTACCGCTTGCATCTCGGCGTGTCTATTTCTGTTTGCACCAAACTTTTCTTCGATTAATGAAACTAGAATCACAACCCTAATTTTGCAAATATATTCTTCAGGTTTTAAGGTAAAAGTAAAGTGATCCCGTTACAGGCCCGGTGTGGCCCAGAGGGTAGGTACAGGTATAGCTCTACTCTTCCACGAGCGCGGCGCTAGAAAGGTGTGAGTGGTCAGCAGCACACCCCGGCCGCAATTTACCCCCGGGAAAGACACGGTACCCTTTTACAGGAGGCTGGGTGGGCCCCAGGGCCGGTCTGGACGGGCGGAAAATCACGTCCGCACCGGGATTCGATCCCGGACCGTCCAGCCTGTAGCTCAGTCGCTATACCTACTGAGCTACCCGACCCACATTCTTCAGGCACTACTGGTCTTAATTTAAACAAATTATGAAATGTAAACAAAACAATATCAAATCTAGCGCTTTAGTTCTCTATGTGGCATAAAAGTCACTTTTCTGTAATATCTCTTAAACTGTGTAATATACTTGAAAATGTATTGGCATTAAAATGAGTGTTCTATGAGTGTTCTATCTTCTCTACAAGGTCCGTTCGAAGTAACTTCGAAGCAACTTACACTCAAGACGCGCAGAGACGCATGCACGGCTTCATACAGAGTTTCATTTCTTATTAACCAGCTTGAAGTAAAACTGGATGTTTTAGGAAATCATAAAGAAATATTCCAACATCAAATTGCAGGATACTCCAAACAGCTGTTACACGCTTGTCAAACGGCGAAACTAAAAAATAAAATTTGCAAATTTTCGCTGCGAATCCCCCAAAATGAGAACAGATTTGTGTATTTGTTAAGCATCTAATTAAGGACGCTGCTGGTTGCAGCATCAGCCACAGATAAATGAGATATGAGTATGACACATTGGTGGAATCATACTGTCAGGGGCAACATCTAAGTATTCGGGTAAAAACCTGTGCCAGTGACACTATGTCCACCACAGATCACACATGGACTTGGCTGGAATGAGACTCGATTCTCCGCTGACGGCCGGCGTCTAACCGCCTGAGCCATGGCAAGGTCTAAACGTTGATGTCAATAACACTCGATAAAACATACAAAGTAGTCCCAAACATTAAAAGCTCTAGGAAGTGTTCATTACGTTGTGATAAGTAGTGACACTTCCTTTGTGGACGGTGATAGCGTGCTGTGTCATTGTGGTTCACTTTCGTATTGTACACGAATTCTGTACAACTGGAACAAAGTGGAAAGACATAATCCAGTTTTGTACCGGCTACTGAAGTTATGGTCACTTGTGGCTGTGTTTGTGTTTGTGCTAACCACGCTGTACTGTATTTTCTGTCACAGTGCCGTATTGCTTCTCTATGAAGAACGGCGTCGATTACTTTCAGCCAATAAAATGACACACACGAAAGTTCTGTCATAATCACATTCATCGTCAAATCGGCAACTTGCTTTTTCCACACCTCTTCCTACCTTCTATTCTTCTACCCTCTTACATCAAAGTTTTCTTCTCATCCGTCTCTACTTTTCGTACTTAATTTTTTTTTTTGTTAAGTTTCTTCTTAATCCACCTCTTCTTCGTCCTTCCTTCTTCTTCCTTCCTTCTCCTCTTAATCTTTCGTTTTATTTGTACAGTTAATAAAACACATGAATAGTCTATGTGTTGTAAAATTTTCGGATGTGATCTAACGTTTGCTGATCGGACATATGTTGCTATAGCAGTGCTTACTAAAAATGACTGATAAAATCACATCCTGAAGTTGGCACACATTTTCGGGACATCCTGCATGTATTCGCTGTTAACTTCATTGTCCAAAATACCGAGAATGCCGCATGTCTTGACGTTTTCACGACGGTGTGGTTTAGGACTCCATGCGACGCCGCGTCACTAGGTAATGAGATCCGGGCGTTTCGAGTAAACAGAGGATTCAGAGGTCCGAGAATAATTAGACCCTGGACGAAAGAGACAAAATATTCCTTCGAAAAGACGGGAATGGATTAATCAGTGGAGCAGCTCAAAATTCCAGAATCAATTGTAGGCTGTTTTAGATTTGGATTCGAGATGTACCTGATCCGAATGTCAGGCAGCCACCGGACATCCTGACTTCCAATAATCTCAGCACGCACATTCCGATTTACACATAGTTCTTCACGTAGGCTACGGCCACACAAATTATGTCACAGCCGATTTGTCACATTGTAGTCCAGCCAGTCAATTCAAAGCCTGCGTACAGAAGCGGCAGGTAAAAAGTCCAATCACAGTAATTATACTGCAACGTAAGCCGCTAACAGACAACAATGGAGAGGGAGCGAATAGTGAGTTAGCACCCTTGAATGATGAAATCTCAAAGCGGTAGAAACTCGCTAAACAGTTTGGCTGTTGTGTCAAGGGCCTAAAAGAAGGCGTCGGTCGTGAATTAGAAGAAAAATAGTAACTATGAAAGAGCAGGTTAACTACCGGTAAGTAGTCAGGTCACTGCATCCCCAATGTATGTACTGACGTCAGCAGCACACACTGACCCAACTTCTTTGCCACCGTAATGGAAGAAAGAGAGGGAGAGAACAGAGGGCGAGAAGGAAGGAAAGAAGGAAGCAATTACATAATTCGTTCACCGTACTAAGAAATTAATATCGCCACGGATAAGGTAGAGGGTGCGATAAGTGAAAAATCTAGTTAAAAATGATTGGAAGTAGTTAATAAATGCTAAACGTCACTAAAACAGATGCAAATTTCAGCGATTCAGATCTATTATGGTCTGAGAGAAAACCGCCAGAAAAATGTATTAAGAAGAAATTCTGATTTTAACCAAGACTGTGCTGATAATAATAATAAAGATGATAATAACAATTACTATTATTATTATTATTATTATTATCATCGTCATCTTCATTGAGTTACTCTTTCGTAATACTGTTGAAGGGAATCTTCATTACGCACAACTGCATGCAAACTTAAGCACAAGAAAAGACTTCGATTAATGGTCCACAAACTTACGTTTATTGAAGAACTTTAAAGGCAGTTTCGAGTTCAAGCTCCACATTTTTTCGCTGAAGTAGCTACTGAATTTGCTGCTTGTTTGTGAACATGCGGAAATTTTATGGATAATTAACTGTGATATGTCCCAAGAAGATTGATGACAGCAGATGAAGATGTGTCTGACCTTATGTATACAGTTCAAAAATAACTTCCAACGTGCAACTGGTGGTGGATAATTCATTGTACAAATCCCTGTAAACATTTCGCACACCTCTTATTTAAAATTATGGATGATAACATATAAATTTCTTTTTGAAAAACAAAACATGAGTTACGATAAATTTAGGCCGAAAACGGGTATAACTGACCTAGTTGGGTAGAAACTTCGTTGTAAACCATACACATGTGAACATCTTCCTTAACTTAAATATAAAAAATAGGGAGGTTTATTAATTTTTATGCATTTCTGTGATGAAGTGTATAAATTGAAAACGTAAAGCGAAGTGTGCCTCAGTCTACAAACATAAGCTTCTTGTAAATACTGCCAGTATTTGAAACAGTTCTAATGCTCTACTAAACTCCTGCTTGACGTGGTGATGGCAGGGTTAGATTTTAAGGGTTCAATGCCATAGCTTTGCCTCATCTTCTGTGTCTAATAGCAACATTGTGATCATTTATATTATAAGTGCACCAGACATTTGGCTTTCTGAAAGGCATCTATCCTATAGAATCCTTTCTGACGTGATTCAAGGGTTTTCCCACGTGACTTTACAAAGAATACCAACTTCAGACATAGAGACTCATACGTCAGAAGTAAAGTTTTACGATCCTTCTTTTTTTTCTTCTTTCTTCTTTTTTCCAGCAAGAACAGCACTGCGATGTGCGGTTTATAGTGTCGATCAGTTCGAGTTCTTTCTCTGCTCCCTGTTTGAAACTAGATGCAGCACATTAAGATCAATGCAATTCCTCCCCCGCGTGTTCTCCTTTCTCGCACAGAGTATCAATTACCTACTGAAGCAGACTGGTGTAAAACAGGCCTACAGCTGAGGTGGGAAACCAGACTATGTGTGCATACATGTACGTTTGTAAATGTTTTTACATAAAAGAAGCACGAAAATGGAAGCATTATACAGTGTCCGTATTCTTAAAACTTTACGCTGATTCTAAAATAAAATCTTAATATTAATAGTGCACATGAAAACTTGTCGAGACCATCTTATTTCCGTTTATACAGGTTCGTCGCAATCCAGACGAAGGACACATACAGTTTGTGAAATCCGGATCATCTTTGACCACGTTGATACGTAATATAAAATATAGCCTTCGTTGTACTGTGCAACTTTAATTTGAAGTTTTTATTGGAATGTCTAACGAAAAAGGAAGAAGACAATTGGACTGGCCGTGTGACCATCGTAGTAGACACGTGACAGTTTTTGGAAAAACAGTCTATCTTGTGCAATAAATAAGAGCATTGTAGTGGACACACAATAGCAAATCACGCTCTTGCAATCTCGTGCTATATGCACTATGTCAATTGTCCCGTGTTGAAAATAAATCCCAGTGGCAGCGCGGCCAAAGGCGTGGGCCTGAGACCGATCGCTTGTTGGGACAGCGTGTTCGAATCCCGTCGGGAGTATGGATGTCTGTCCCTTGTGAAAGCTGTGTTTTGTCAGGTAGAGGTCTCTGTGACGGACCGATCACTCGTCCAGAGGAGTTCTACCGAGAGGGTGTGTCTTGAGTGTGATCGTGAAGCCGCGATAATAAGGAGACCCTGGCCCACTGGGGCTGTTGAGCCTGGGTGGGGGGGAGTTTGTGTAGTAATGAACGCAGTGTAAACCGTCGGTTTTAATGAACGTCAGGGAATGTCCTCGCTAAGGAAAGACTGTTAGAGTAAGAGGTGCTGCTGCATCAGAGTTTGGTCGTCTAGAATTCTTGTGTAATGACATATAATTTTCAGCTATCCAAAACGCTTCAAGCCCAACCATGCTTCTCATTCATTGCACCCCTAAAAGTGGCACCGGCAAAATCTTCGAGACCGAGTGGATAGTTTCAGTTTGATGACGTCAGCAAGACTTATCTAGTTGGAAGCCAAGGCATGCATTATCGTGGTTACAGCGACTGGCCAAAGGTTCTCTTGTTCTGGATGTCTGCTTGTTCATGACAAGTGTCTGTCGCAGGTGCTGACAGGGCAGTTATCACAAGAGAGGAACAAAGTATGTCACTCTTCGCCAGTGTCATCAAAAGTTGTGGCCCAAAAGGCGTGCGTGCAATTAAGGGAGCAGGATAGTGCAGGGCAGGTACTCGGTTAGAATCACAGCCAAGTTATTGGGTACACAGGCTGGCATGTTTTTCGTCATTTGTCTCAGTGTGTGTGCGGCGAATTCCGGGAGAGTGCCCTGAAATAGGCCACGACCTCCTGCTGCTCACCGTTCATGATCATTTTACTGTTTCACATGACAATATACAGTCTGTGCAGTTGCAGCAGTACTGTTTAATAACGTAGCATCACCTAATACATCTGTAGGACACAGGAACTTCTACGC
>Ga0123355_10009370_pt1 | contig 14866 bp, 9 predicted proteins | sample TergutEmb28metaG_3_FD_89872 | JGI IMG/M metagenome (GOLD analysis project Ga0123355, IMG submission 89872) | Embiratermes neotenicus P1 segment gut microbial communities from Petit-Saut dam, French Guiana - Emb289 P1 | ecosystem: Host-associated > Arthropoda: Insects > Digestive system > Gut ...
TAGGCCGACGGCCCCCTATAATGATCAGCGAAGCTCCTGCCCGGTCTAATAAGAGATACGTAATTCTGTGTTCTGCCTGAAGGGAGGAATTCAGTACAAATAAAACTAAAAATTTGATGTTTGTGTGACCGTGCATCACTGATACAATAATACAGACAACCAACTATATGCAACAATAACCATTTATTAATGATTTCAATCAGCTCAACATGTTTCGGGCGATAATTCCGCCCATCCTCAGGAGCACTAAACTGTTTTTACAGCTGATGATGTGGAACCGTCTAGCCAGTTCCACCTCCTCCAAGTCACCAGCCGGCAGCATTGTCAGTGCATTATACCTGAAGCTGTAAACACAGTCTAGTGCTCCTGAGGATGGGCGAAATTATCGCCCGAAACATGTTGAGCCGATTTAAAACATTAATAAATTGTTATTGTTGCATCTAGTTAGTTGTCTATATTATCAAACCTAAAAATTGTAATGTTCTTTACTTTTAACGGCAACCCTGCCCCAAGGGGCTATTGCTCCATGGGGTCTGCGAAGGTCGTATCTACGCCAGTGGCCTGAATCGGAGATGCTGGGGGCATTGTTATTTTGTGCCTAAGAGGTAGTAAATAACAGGCGGCTGGATAGGAGTTCCTAAAGAAGAGAACATAAATTGAGGTCACTGCCAAACATTATAGCCACGGCGATGACCTAAATGAGGATGACCTGGAAGGAGCGCGTACTATAAACGACTGGAAATGATAAATACATAAGAAACTGCACTTGAACGGCTTCACACAATTTGGAGCACTAGACGTAGATGCAAGAACAACAGTATAATTAATGTGAACAAAGCAAACAACGCACGTAATAACGAAACCATGAGGCACATTCCTGCAACCATTGTTGCAGGAGAAAAGCAATAAGTATTACAGATTCTGAAAGTTTGTGTTTGTTGCCTTAGGTACCTTGCATGAAATGCGCGTGTGCCTTATTGTCATCTGTGCGTCTCCGTCTCTACTACATTTTTCCACATTATCTCATAAACAACACGATTTTCAGAAACAAGACACTGAAAATAAATGTGATTTGACCTTCTCTACAACGTATGTCTCAAACATATCTCATTCTAAGAATAACTGAGTGAGATACGATCAAAAATATAAATTGGTCTTAATGTAAAGTGACCGTTACTCTTGTCCGATTTTAATTACTCTTGAATTTTCTCTAGATTTTTTTTTCGAAAAATACTCAAATATTAAATTTCATGAAAAATCTTCTAGTGTCAGCCGGGTTCTTCCATGCGGACAAGCACGACAAAGTTAATAGTCTCTTTTCACAATATAGCGAACGCACTTAAAGAAGTGCAAATATGTCCTTGACTACGTCTTGAAGACATTAGTGGTATCTCGACACTAAACGGCGGTGAATGGACGAATTCACCACCGGCCCCTTTAATATCAGTGCCCATTCAACATAATATTTCTCGACCATACAACAGGTCTGGACGTTTTGGAGAAGAGGGAATTCTCTTTCTCTGCACTGCATATCGAACCCCGATTTGAAAATGGATTTCCAAGAAGTAGAACTGGATCCTTTCAACTGGATTTAGGCACTGGCGTTGGGACTCAAAACGGGCAAGACCTTCCAAGTTCTTTAAACGAAACAGAAATTATTGACCAGGTGATGACTACCAGATAAAGAAAATCTCTTATCCATGAAGCTAGTAGTATCACAAACCATACAACACAGAGACAAGAAAATTGCATAATTCTAACCTGGACAGCAATTGTTTTATTTTCTTCTTCTGTAAATATTTACCCATTTTCTATTTGTCTCTTTGTTTATTTAACGACTTTTCCCTGGTTCCCCCTTTAAATAGTGCTTTAAAAAATGTGACGGCAAACAGTAAATTCGGACGGATATGGATGGAGTGTTATGTCACTGTTTTGTGCAGCACTGAAAAATATAGGACAAGATTAATTAGGGTAGCCTGCCTGTGGTTGGGTTGATTCAATCCGGGAGTTTCCTCAGTCAGAATCATACTGTTCAAGAGTACCTTTCAGTAAAATAAAGGTCCATGCCACCTAGGCACATACCGGAGTAGAATTTCATATCTACTCATTCGTAACTTCGGCACTAGATGGGTGTCAGAGGTCAGCCTCACACCCCGGCCACTTTCCCCCCGAGAAAGAACTCGGTACCCACTGAATAGGAGGGTGGGTGGGCCCCAAAGGAAGTCCAAACATTTTGGAGAAGAAAAACGTCTTGCTTCTGCCGGTATTCTAAATCCGAACCGCTCAACACACAGTGTATTTGTTGACCTATTTACTTACTTGAGAGGGGCAGCCGAATAGATAACAGTAAAACTATTATTATAAAAACAGGATGCGAAATGTTATAGTGGATTCAAGTGGCAACACGGAATTGATCATTTGGGATCAACAAAAGCAGGATAGTTGTTGATCAGTCTAGTATATCAGCTTTAAAATAGGCTCTAAGCTGCACCATTTGGTCAGTTTACTTATGCATGTTTTATTTATCTACATTTAAGTTTTAGGCATTGTTTTATTTCTAAGCTAATGAAGACAATTTTATTTTACCGGAGTACATGCCATTGTGTTTGTGTATCAATAAAAAATCGCTTACTGTCCGTCAAAAACAAACTATTATTCTATATTTCGGTATAACTCTGCACAACTGCCACTTTTATTTTGGACCAGAACATATAAGAGTAGTTTCATTCGACGGGCAGTGATCGATTTGTTTTGAATAATGAAGACAAGTTTAGACTATGTATATATATATATATATATATATAACGATCGTTCATGGAACTTCTGCTGTTGACCCAGTTATGAATGCAGTATAAGCCGCTCTCTGTATCAGATCAACATAGAATATGAACACCTGTTTTGACAGCTGAATGTCGTCCTGTGCGGGAGTAAAATGGACGCGTGTCTGGTCTCGGTTTAGACGTGCACTATGGCAGAACTGGTCTGTCAGTCGATGCAGGTAGACTGAACGGTCGATGGCAAGTGAACTGCTGCCATCCTGGCAGAAAGCTTACTGACCAAGAACTAACCACGTATTGGAACTCTTACAGTAACACTTACTGAATTCGTGTAAGTAGATCATACTACTGATTACTGACTTGAAAACCGAGAAATCGTGGTTGGATTTCGGCGGAGAAGAAATCTTTGATTTCGTCAAAGTGTCCACATGGGCTCTGGGGCTACACAAACTACTCAAAATTTACCGGGGTTAAAGTGGCCAAAGCGTGAATCTGACCACTCACCTCTGTCTAGGATCCATAGGTCTTCGTGAAGGGCATAGGAGTAGTTTTATATTTGCCTTTTATATACTAATGTCTGTGGCTCAATCAGAGGGTCCACAAAGCGGACACCTGCATCTCACAACTAGATTTTCTGAAAAGGCACGCTAAGAACTGCTACGGCAGTGGCTCTCAAAGTGCGTTCCACGGACCCTAATTTTGGCGAGACCTGGCCAGGAGGTCCATGAGATTATTTCGATGAGTTACAATGAAAAGTATTGCACAAAACGTTTGTAATATTAAACAAAATCTGACTTATCTTGATAAATAACATTATACAATACACTGTAGATTCTGCTCAGTACAACAGGTTTTATTTCCTTTGGCTTTTTAATCTCAGTTTTATTGCCATTTCTGGTAGAAATATCATAGATTTCATAAAGATTTTTTAAAATAAATGAATAATGATTCGTCAACACAACCAAATTTTCTCTGGTACTTATTTCTGCAACAAATTGCAACCACAAAGTCATTTTTTGGGCTAAAATACTTTAAAAACGCAAGAAAGGTTTATATACAATTTCAACATAATCGTCAGCTGAGAACTGGTTTAACAACTATGATGTGTTTTAAAAGTATTTTAGCCTGAAGATGGTCCTGTGTGTTTGAAACTTGTCGCAGAAATAAATACCAGAGATAATATCGTTGTGTTGACGGCTCTCTATTCCTTCATTAACACAAAGGGATGATAAACCTAAAGAAAGTAATTAATTTTTATACTGATGTAATACACTGTTTTACAGTTAAAGTACTTTTCTTTTTGTAACTACAACAGCTTTAAATATTGCTACAGGTCGAACCTTAAGGATTCTACGAGTTGAAATTATTTCAGTGAGGGGGCGTCCACGGAAATACTGAGGCCATTAGCGGGGCCCGCAACAACAGAATATTTGAAAATTCTGTGTTAATGTATTCTCGCTTGTTTGTGTTTGGATGGGCTTAAACCCCGTGAAGTTGTGGATTCTAACGGCACTTCAACCCAACCCCTGGATAACAGATGAAGGATAAGGAACGCTAGTTGAACATAGCAGATACGGGAATACCGAAGTATTCGGAGAAAAACGTGTCCCAATACCACTTCGACCACGAATCCAACGTCAACCGCGCCGTGAATAGAGGCCTGTTCTCCCGTTCAGGAAAAGCGATTAGGCGCCTGAACCATGCTGTTCTTTCCTGCACACGTTGACGCTGTACGTAATGTGGATAATCGTAACTGAGTTAGGAGACAGACAGACACACGAAGGATGCCAATACTTCCCTAAAATGAATGCCAAATTTTTATTGTTATTCCTTACCTTCGCGAAACGCGGTGGTTGCATGTTAAAAGCACCATCTTCTTAAAGCATGTCAGACAGGTAAAAGGTATAGTTTTCCCCGTATACTGCGCCAAGAAGGCACTAGGTGTACGAGAGTGATTAACTTTAAGCCCCGACCGCTTTACCCCAGCGAAGGAGTTCCGGTACCAGTTGAATAGGAGGCTGAATGTGTCCCAGATCCCGTCTGGACTTTTCGAAGAAGAGAAAAATCTGTTGCCTTAATCGGGATTCGAACCCCTTACCGTGAAGCCAATAACATTGTCCTTATACCAACTAGGCTGCTCCGGCTTAACTTGTATATGTAATGACGTGTTTTACTTTAACTGTACTGAACATATCGATTTGTAGATAGAGCCAGGTATTATGAAACTGTTTTGATACTCTTCCTTGGCATTCCTTGAAACATTTATCTTTATTTGTATTTGTAATCCTTTATCTACTGTTTACGCAGCAATACCGTCAGTAGTGCAGAATTGGTTGCAGGTGTAGAATGCTTAGTGTTAAGGAAATTGTAAGGGATTTGGAAGGAAGCAGTTGTACCTAATTTAATGTCCTATCTCGTCACTGGTCTGGAGGAACTGAAGAAACCCAAGAAAATTTTCAGGCAGTGTAGCCGATATCCCACGCTTCTTTCAAACTGGCCGTCTCTCGAATGTAAGTCGAAACCGTTACAATTTGCGAAAATTTCATCAGTTGAATATGTCTCGCATCAACAGCCCTCTCGCCACACGTTTCTTTAAAAACATGTAATTACTCATTCATAAAAGGTAAAAGTAAATTTGTCCCTGCACACATCATGTCAGCACACAGGGTGAATGTAGGTATGGATCCAGTAATTCTCATTCCCAGTGCCAGAAGCAGGTGAGTTGTCAGCCGCACGCCCCGCCTGTTTACCCCTGAGACAATATCAAGGTACCACATTAGGGGTGGGCCGGGATAGTGCAGTCGGTTTGGCGACTCTCTACGGGCTGGACGGTCCGGGGATCGAATCTAGGTGGGAGCGAGATTTTCTGCTCCAGTCCATACCGGCCCTGGGTAGCGGATCTCTTTCTTGGCGGTAAAGAGGCCAGGGCGTGACGTTGAACACCAAACCCCATCTAGCGTAGAGGTTAAAGAAAGTGTAAGGCTATAATTCTACCCTCTCTCTGGGCCTTAATGGCCTATTCTAGGGTGAACTTTACCATTTACCGATTAGATAGGAGGCTGGATGGGCTCTAGAGCCAATCTGGACGTTCTGGGGAAGAGATAAATATTCCTGTCATACCGGGATTAGAATTTCGGACAGTCCAGTCCGTAGCCTAGTCACTGTACTGACTACACCATCACGAGTGCCTTCTATTCCATAACATCACTCATTTTTATTTTAATTTAAACTAACATCATCAGGGATCCCTATTGATGGGCCAGCATGGCCCGAAACAAGAAGGTTAGTGGTTCTTAAAATATTATTGTAACTGTAACAAAGTTGTGTGCATTTGTTGGTGTAAAATATAATAATTGAATTGTAATGCACGGATTAAAAAATGCGAAATAAGTATTGGTCCCTTATATATAAATCTCCACTGAAGCTGCAAGTTATGTTTCTGCGTGGGCTACATGATGGACCATAATGTCATGTTTCAGCGTGAGCTACATGATAGACCATGGCATGTTTTAGCAGGGCTACGTGATAGACCATAAGGTCATGTTTCAGCGTGAGCTACATGATAGACCATAAGGTCATGTTTCAACGTGGGCTACATGATAGACAATAATGTCATGTTTTAGCAAGGCTATATGATAGACCATAAGGTCATGTTTCAGCGTGAGCTACATGATAGACCATAATGTCATGTTTTAGCAGGGCTACATGATAGACCATAAGGTCATGTTTTAACGTAGGGTACATGATAGACTCTAAAGGTCATGTTTCAGCGTCGGCTACTTGATAGACCATAATGTCATGTTTTAGCAGGGCTACATGATAGACCATAAGGTCATGTTTCAGCGTGGGCTACATGATAGACCATAATGCCATGTTTTAGCAGGGCTACATGATAGACCATAAGGTCATGTTTCAGCGTAGGGTACATGATAGACTCTAAAGGTCATGTTTCAGCGTCGGCTACATGATAGACCCTGAGGCGACGTTCCTTGTAGCGTGAAGAAGATTCAGATTGACAGCAATTTCGCGTTTGCGGCGGTTCGCAAGCAAGTTGACGGATAGCTAATTTGTTAACCCTTCGAAGACTGACGAAATAGATGGAGCGAGAGAGAGACAAGTAAAAAAAGAACAGCAAAAGAGTAGGTGAAAAGAAAAGTCGTGGGAGAAAGTACAGTTTACTAACGGGAAGGAAAAGAAATGAGAATGAGAAGTTCCGCAGGCTTCTTCTCCTGCTCATTCTACTGAAAAGAATAACGAGAATGGAGAATTTAGAATTATGAGGAGTAGTTATTTGAAGCATGGACGACTGAATTATAATTTTCTGATTAATTGTTACATGAATACTTTTAGAACACGTTTAAAACGTAATAAATAGTAGAAAAGTCGACGAAAGAAAATCTGTCCCATTCATCTTTCTCATTTAGAACTAACGCTGCTGAAAATTACTCTCGTACATACAACTACAGTTTCTACTTCACAGAAAACAGTGTCTATAAACACTGTAAAAATCAGGTGAACGAAGGCTATTGAAATTATCAGCGTATGTTATTATAATCGCATAAAACACAGAAACGCGATATGTAGTAGAACTCAGAGCTTTTTTAGGTGCGTTCACAAAGCGACTATTAGCATCGTCATGTCCATCCGTCCTTCTATCCGCATGCATAAACTCTGCTCCCATCTGGCGGATTTTCATTAAATTTGATATTTGAGAACTTTTCGAAAATATGTCTAGAAAAGTACTCTTTGATTAATATATGAAAAAAGTAACGGGTACTTTACATAAAAACCTACGTACATTTGTGATACTATCTCGCTGCATTCTTCTTATAATGAGAAATATTTCAGACACAATTTGTAGAAGCAATCAAAACGCACATTTTATGTTTACCAACTTTTTCTGAAAATCATGCCGTTTATGAGATAATATGGAAAAATATTGTAGACCCAGACAGGCCACAGATGACAATACAGGGCTGCACACAAGACATGCGTTTAGCATGCCGGTAACTAAGGAAAGAAAGCAAACACAAGCTCATAGTATTTAATAGTTATTGCTTTTCCACTGCAACAATGGTTAAACGAACCCCCTTCAATGTTTCGTTATACGCACATCACCTGTCTTGTTAATGCTGCAGTGACATATGTACGACAGCCGGCTGATTAGTAATGCACACAGTGAAATATTTTGCCAACGGAGCAAAGCAGCGATGCGCTCAGTGTGTCCTTGTAGCCACAACCCTCCTACACAGCGGTGTAAAGTTTCATTCCTTTCTCTACATCGATTCTAAAACAGTGCTTGTTAGCATGGAGTCGTGTTATGGTGGTATGTCAACGACATAGAAGCAAAGTGCGGTGACTGAAATTTTAAGTGCTGAAAACGTAACGCCAGCTGAAATTCATCGCCGTTTACAGGCTGTGTATGGTGAAAACACTGTTAACAGAACTACAGTAAATCGTTGGGCCATTGAATTTCGTGAAAGTGAACCAGGTCGTGCCAATACTGTTGACCAACCTCGCAGTGGAAGGCCGGTTTCCGTGACAGATGACAAGCATTAAAAACAGGTTGATGAACTGATCAAGCATGACCGCCGTATCACCCAGAAGCAGATAGCAGGTAGGCTAGGAATGTTTAAAGAAAGAGTGGGCTATAACATTGGTTTACTTGGCTACACAAAGGTCTGTTCTCGATGGGTGCCACGCATGTTGACACCGGAAGTTGACGCTGAAGTTTGAGGTTCCCTCCCATCCGCCCTACAACCCCGACTTGGCGCCAAGCGATTTCCATTTCTTTCCTCACCACAAGAGGGATCTCAAGGGGACACATTTCACCTCAGATGATGAAGTGTAGCAAGCTGTGACGTCGTGGATCAAACAAAGAACTCCTGAATTCTTCATTGACGGCATGCGTAAACTTGTTTTACGTTGGGAAAAATGTATTGAACGTCAAAGCGACTATGTCGAAAAATAAGTACGTCAGTTTATAGCTAAAATATTGTACTTTACTTCGTACTTTCGTTTGTTTGAATACATTATCTCTTTTTCTAGATATTTCACTGTGTGCATTACTTATCAGCCGTCACTCTTAGCTACTACTGACCTTCACACGGTTAAGCGAGCGCCTTACTCATATTACGTAACACTAGAAGCCAGAGGTCCAATTATGAAATGGTGTTGGTTTAAGCACGGATTAGCACAGTTGGCAATATTCGCCCTATGGCTGAAAAGCACAGTTTGTAATTTAAAGCAAAATAATCGCCATCAAACACAAATACATGCATCGTGCAACATTATTCTTTTACCAACGAGCTACATGTTTCGGCCCAGAAGAACCATCATCAGGATTTCCATAAAATATCAAAAACATAACAATGTAAATGTTTAATATATATACATATAAAATACGTACATGTACATACAATATATATATATATATTGGGCCGAAACATGCAGCTCATTGGTAGGAGCATATTGCTACACAATAATATATTTGTGTTTAGTGGTTTTATTTATTAAACTTTTTAACACACGGGGGCGTTTTTTATTTTAAAAAAAGGTTGGTAGTATTGACGTCATAGCTGAAATGCGTGAGGAACAGATTTTCCATGCACATGATTCTGAATGGACAATTGCCGGAAAGCAGCTTTGCTGCAGCTAATGCATTTGTATTGTCGTTGTGCGTCGTATATTTTGCGATGACATATGAATGCATACAGGACAGTTGGCAAGGAGCTCTACACGTAACAGACTGTAGGCGCTAACTACTGGCCAAGTAGCATTCCGGTTCCATTTTCGGGAGGTGTCGGGTTCAAATCTCAGCCCGAAAACAGACAACTTTCAGTGAGGACTTCCGTGGTATTCCTCAACGCGTCCAGGAAATTCCTGCGATCGTATTTCAAATTAGGGGATAAACGTTTCTTCACCTTTCTTTCCAGCTCATCATTCACTGTCGTCCGACCGGTAGATGACATAATTTTAGCTAAGACAGCATCGCTAATTACATATACAGAGTGTTGCATTTCTGAGCTTGCGCATTGTTGCGTCTAGGTTTACAATTCGCGAATATCAAGTATGAGAGCCATCAATAGAGGCCAAGCAGCATAAGGCTGATGATTTCAAGCAATGGACTAATAAATCTGGGTAACTAAAATAAGCCGACCCCAGTGGCCTCGCGGTATAAGACGTGTTTCTGCGACCGCTTGCTTGATGGGATTGCGGGTTCGAACCCCACCTTGGGAATGGGTATCTTACTTTTGGGGGTGTCGTGTGTTGTCAGGCGGACGTCTCTGCGACGGACCGATCACTAGTCCAGAGGAATCCTACTGAGTGTGGTGTCTGAGTGTGAACTCGAAACCTCAAAAATGAGGGGTAGAAGTCCACTAGGGCTGTTGAACCATGAAAAAAGAAAATAGATTGAAATACGTCTTGCTGCTTTGTAAACAGAACTTATCTCAGAAAAATGCTAATTAAAAAGTGATTAAGAATATGAAAAAAATCCCCTTTTTAAGAACTAAAAATTTAAGTAATTAATGAACATTAACTTAACACAACATATATAATATTACCAGGCAGACCCATTTGTTTCCATTGCCGAAAAGTCCAGTACTAACCACTATTTACTGAAGAGATAACAGTGACGTAGATAAGTCTTTCGCACACACCTTTCGGGGACTGGCGGATCAAGGGACCCTGAAATTTAGGTAACACCAAAATATTTTTAAGCTTTTTCAAACTGCGTTGTGTTCTTCTGACAGAAGTTAGTGTTGTGGATTCCTCTAGAAATATCTTGGAGTTAACTACGCTAATAACTACAAACGAGCACCCACTTACCAAGTCGCAGTGGGCCGCTTACTGGTTATCTAAGCCACTGATAAGTGCACATTTAGTATGCACTGTATCTCACAATGAAAATAAAATTATATTGTACTGTATTTCATTTTAGTAGCAATAAAACCATTGTCCCTCCAAAGCAGTCAGAAAAAATCAAGAATAGTTTTTGTTTCTTAAATAGAGAGTTCAGTAAGTCAATAAACGAAAAAGATACGAACCCTTCCATATAGACCACCAACACGGAAGGCAATATTCCTTCTTTTTAATTGTCTTGGAAACCTAGAAAATTACAGAAGAAGTATATTGGAGACAAGATGCCGTTTTCTTCTCCACAACTAAATTTCGAAAACAGTTTGCACCACGCTGTATATTTAGTGGCTTGCGTTGTAAATGGGCAAAAATGCACGTCATTCGTCGCGTAATTTCTTTTGCGAAATTTTAACCAAAAACAAATTTGAATTTTTTAAATTAAATTTCGTGAAATTCCGTTCATTCATTCTCGAGATGTTACACACGAACAGGGGACGGACGAACGGACTGACAGACAGAGCGGTATTACTGGTTCCCTACAAGGATGTGAAAGGGCCTGAAAATAAATTAACTGCTCTTAAGTTAAAACAAGAAAATTAGCTGGCCGTATGCCCTATGTAACAAATTAACTGGCTCTATCGCCTAAATAACAAATTGGATGTTCGATCCACGTAACAAATAAATTGCCACAGGCTCTTAGTAACAAATAATTTAGCCATAGGTCCTATGAAAAAATTAATTGCCCACAGACCTTAAGTACAAGTTTAAACTGGCCACAGGTCCTAGTACAAAACCAAATGGCCCTAGGCCCTACGTAATGCATGAAATCCACAGGACCAACGCAACAAGTTAACTGGCTATAATCCCTAATAACAAATCAACCGTTCATAGGTCCTAAGAGCAAAGTAATAACCACACAAGCAATTGAAGCACTGCCGTGTTTAAGACCCATACTGCGTAATCCACAGTTGGCGCTGATATGTTATATTCACAGCACTTAACTAAGACAACCGTCAGGCTGAAAACATGAAAAGTTGCAGATCAGCCTTGACGCAAATCGCATTGAGAGACACCCAGTATCTCTTCTACGTAAATTCAAGATATTTAGACACTAAATATGCCAAAATAGTATAAGCTGCACACAGGACTGAAATTCCTCAGTAGTTACTACATTCCATCTTGTTACTCTCTTTATAAGTTAGGAATATGGTGACACTAAAGAAGCACGCCCCAAAATCAGAATGGAAGTTTGGGGTTGAGCATGAGGCTAACAACCACATCCTGGAAAAAATGATAAAGTTGAAATTCCCAAAGAATTACGCCGGACTGGTTACAGGAAACAACCTTGCAAACGAGGAAATGATATGAATCCCTACCATACGGTATTATGATTTACCGCCACAAACTGCTGGGAAAATACAGTGGCGTTATATCGAAGTAAAACCGTGTGTCATATGTGTACATATATGCAATAAATTGGTAACCTATTAATACGTTGCCTCAACATGCATGCTTTGCACGAATGTGGCTGAAATGGCAAACCTCATGTGAGAAAGAACCTATTAACTAATATCAGCATGACAGACTTGTGACTAAACAACGATACAGTAAGACTGCAGCACAAGGAATATTGAAGAGTACAAGCAAGCAAAATCACTAGTCTTTAGATTCGCACGGCAGTGCTTGAAAATAACCCTCTCTAGCATGTGATGCGGTGCAGTGGACTGAATATTTGTGACATTTCAGAGAATCTTGCTGCCTCCAATACGAGGGTAGACGGCGTCATATCGCAGAAGACGGACATCGTCAAATAACAAAAAATTTAAGAATCTGTGTTCGCTTGTAGAGAACTACATTATAAACTTACGGACAGACGTGATTTCTGCCGATTTATGTACAACACATCGCGAACCAAGTTCAGTTCGGATATTGCGTAATTTCTACGTAACATTGGAATACAACAAAACAAGTAAGAAAAGTAAAGTGATCCCGTTACAGGCCCGGTGTGACCCAGACGGTGGGTAGAGGTATAGCGCTATTCTTCCACGACCGCGGCATTAGAAGGGGGTGAGTGGTAAGTAGCACGCCCAGGCCGCACTTTACCCCCGGGAAAGAACCGGTACCCATTTTACAGAGGCTGGGTGAGCCCCAGGGTCGGTCTGGACGGGCGGAAAATCTCGTCCCCACCAGGATTCGATTTCGGACCGTCCAGCCCGTAGTCAGTCGCTATACGGACTGAGCTGCCCGGCCCCTATAACAAAACAAGTACTTGGATTAAATAATATGAGGCAAGTAATTCACGCAATAAAAACCAACAAATGCAATAATGTAACATTATGTTTTTTACCCATAATTTGTCATAAGTCCGACATGTTTCGATCTGCCTTGATCAGCAAAGCATGTATAAAAAGATGGATGTGTTATTAAATACATTAACATTTGTTCACCATTACAAAACATCAAGGAAGGGTACAAAAAACATAGACACGAATAACATTAGTATTTTGACATTCAGAGGACCGTGCATCGTGATATATTCTTATAACAAAACCAACGAGATGCACCAATTTCTCAATTTTATTTTTGGAATGGAACTCTACATGTTTCGGACAGTCTCTCTGTCCATCATCAAGAGTCCAGCACTGTACACACAGCAACAGGTATATGTCATACAGGTTATGCTGACTGCTTGCTCATACATTTACCTGTTGCTGTGCATACAGTACTAGACTCCTGTTATTGACAGACAGACTGTCCAAAACAAGTAGAGTTCCATTCCAAAAATAAAATTGAGAAATTAGTGCATCTCGTTGGTTTTGTTAAAAGAACATTAGGATTGTTAACGCCCAACAGGCGAAGGATATACACATTTTTAATATCATCAAGGAAAGGCTATATAAACACGCACGGGTGTGAATAACATTAGGAATATTCAAGTAGTTTTCATGTATAGGAGGCCACCCGTGAATGAGGTTTTAAAAGATTTCCTAAACGATGGACTCCCGTTACTAACTGAAACTAGCCTATTGTAGTTGGATAAAAATTAATAAGAATCCATGAAGTAAAGAAAAGTATATTACTTTATTAGCACATTGCTCTTGTCTGGTTGCCTCCTAAAGTGTCGCTCTCTAAGCTCGTCTAACTGGCCACCCTTCCTACATTACTTATCTAATCTCACACAGCAGCTGCTAATTTAGCACAAATACCCAGTGCTTAACCCCACATATAAACATAACGCAGTCAGAGCTGCTGATCCTGTTTCTCATGCAGGGTGCTGTACACACAAACATACATTTCTGGTACCTCTGTACAGTTACGATAATACAACCACATCCGTGCCATGACGTCAGAGTCATCCAACCACAGTAACCCTGACAAAATTAGTGCCTTGATAAAGCATTTCAAATTCGTAACGCCGTAAAAGATGTTTCTACGATTGGTAGTACAGTCACTGTCGCATCAATCCAATCGTATGGACGTAGCTCCGGCCATGAACACGAAAGCCATCCGCCCCAACAGGTGATACGGTGAAAGTTACAAAGACAAGGCAATGAATTACTAAAAATATGACAAGCGATGATTTCAAATCCGACTTTCTTTCTTTCTTTCTTTCTTGAAACAGTTCACCAAGCTACATCTATCACACTGGCATTTAAACAAGTTAGGAAATGTGCGCATAAAACAGTTATGAGGAATCTCCTTCATATTTAGCTGGATAACTAAAAAAACGTAGGGCCTGTTGTACTATTGTATCGGACTTATATTTTATGCGTAATATTGCTCTAAGATTTCTGATTAATTATTTTTCCTCTCTGTTAAATATTAAGTGCGCGTTAAGAGCAGAAATGCGACACGAAATGCATATGGAGCCTCTTTTATTTGTAATTGATTTTAACCACATTTTTCAGCGTGTGTGAGCAAACTTTCATAAAATGTCTTGCGTAAAATTTCATGAAAATCGCTTCAACGGTTCTCGAGACGGTGGAAAAAAGTCTTTAGTTAATACTGCCATAACGGAAATTACAGGATCGGGGATAGTGTAATCGGCGTAGTGACGTCTGCGGGTTAAAAGTCCAAGCAATCGCGGTTTAATTCCCGGGAAGACTAGTTAATTTACAATTACTTCCCACGTTCTAAATTACATGGTTTTCAAAACTTTCTTCTCAGACATAAAAATTTCGCCTTAATTCAAAGCAGTAAAGTGCCTAATTATGACGAAGTAACACCAA
>Ga0123355_10009371_pt1 | contig 14865 bp, 10 predicted proteins | sample TergutEmb28metaG_3_FD_89872 | JGI IMG/M metagenome (GOLD analysis project Ga0123355, IMG submission 89872) | Embiratermes neotenicus P1 segment gut microbial communities from Petit-Saut dam, French Guiana - Emb289 P1 | ecosystem: Host-associated > Arthropoda: Insects > Digestive system > Gut ...
AGTATTATTCTTTGTAACCACTTAATGTACCTTGACTACTTCCACATCCAGTTGGTCTTTGACCTTGTAATGGATCTATGGAAGGTGAAATATATATTATTATTATTATTATTATTATTATAAGTGTGACAAACAGAAAGGTTTGAACTTGTAATTGGCAGTATTTCATTGGAAACATAAGGTTTCAAACCAAACAGTTGTCAATCACAGATTTCTCTTGCCAAGATGCTTTGCATGCTGGTACTAATGTAGCTTTTTTACTTCCTTTCTATTATTTTTGTAGGCCTAGTGGAAAATATATAATTTAATTTTTGTTTTCTTGTGTTTCTGACACACTTTAATGCCTTCCTGCAACCACGGTTTTTCAGCAATTATCACTGTCTTTCCACAGTCCCTTAAAAAAATGGACAGAGGCTGCACTGTATCAAATTATTATTATTATTATTATTATTATTCATTATGACCTTTATTCAGGGTAGTTATAATTGTGTACCTCCAACAAACCATGTTCCTAGTGTATACAATTATGCAGCTACTCTATATTGACAATTTCTCTAATATATAATGTTATTTCCCATTTTAAATGTTCTGTAATTTTACAATAGTACTTTCTGATGTATGTGTGCAGTGCCCAACATAGCTGTTTTTTTTTTTAGTTCCTTGATTTTATGCTTTGCCAGTATGTTGCTTGGGTATTTTCTGAATGATTTTGAAATGGTTCCCTTTGCCTCTATTATTACTAGTACCTTCTTCTTCTTCTTACTACTACTACTACTAATGCTTCTTCTTCTTCTACTACATCTACTAGTATGCTTATTTTGTTTCACCACCTTTTAAAACTTTAATTTCACAGTATGTATGTTAAGTAACATCATTATGTTGAAGCATTTCTCAAGGGCTGTTAGGGTGAAGTGATTAATATAAGGGTTACTCTATGGAAACTTTAACTGCAGATGGGATTTGTCAAACATATTCATTGATTTTTCAATTGGCATTCCATTAGTTCTGATAAATATCCTATGTCATATTCTGAGATTTCTTGTCCCACTACTTCCTTCTGTTCAAGTCAATATTTCTTTTATTTACATTTCATTACAATTCACTACAAAATTTCCAGACATCTTTTTGGGCTGTTTTATGCATCTTCACAGAATTGGTCATCTTTGTCAATTCCAGAGTAAACCTTCCCTCTGCGCTGATAAGCCCATGCCATTCGATCTGATGTAAAACCAATGCCAACCTCCCCTTTGTTGGATACTGTGATAGCCCCTGCAGAGCTTCCAACTCTTTCTGTCATTGCTCTGCAACCAGCTAGAGTTGCCTCATTTGTGGATTTACCTTAAAAAAAAAGAACAAAGGCTTTGCTTATCAGAAGTACATGGACAAACATTATGAAAACATACAAAAAGGACCATCAAAAAGTAAAGCTATGAAATAATATTCTTACAATCATCACATTCATTGTGAAATCATAGCTAACAAGATAGCTCCTCACCTAAGAACTGAATCAGAGGTACAAAACTTCAGTAACACCCTTCTCAAAATGTAATATAACATGGCAGCCTCACAGAGTTTATAGCTAGCTTGTCACTTCATGGCAGCAACTAAAGGGACCCTGAAGCTAGACATTTGATACAAAGATCCTACATTGGCTGAAGAAATTTGTATAAAGCTTCTATTATGTATGTTAACAATAAAAAAACATAGAAATGGGATGTAATTTGTAGGTTATGAGTACTGAATATTAGTGGATATGAATGTTTTAAGAAACACGTATCAAAAGTTCTTTTCAGAGCCTGACATTTTGATAACCATATTGTCTCTTGAAGTAATAAGGTTGTTTCAATGCAGCCACATTTTAACACAGACCCCTTATGTCAGAAGCAGCCATGTGCCCATCATATGGTAGGCTTTTGCGATGACTCACTATTCCATGGCCTCTTCCATTACTTGTCTCTTTTTCCTCACAGTAAAACAAGCGTTAACTTCCTCTACTGCAGTGCTGTCATCTGATCATGTTACACAATTATATGCTCAGCTCTTAGCTTACTATTTATTTCAAACAGTTCAGTCATCACAAGTAATATGACTATATCAAATGCACCTCTAAACCAAAGGTATTAAATTATCATATACATCCATTAGCAGAGGATTGATTTAAAGCACTGAATTAACAACCTGATTATACTTGTACTATCGCCTTATGGCAAACCTCGCACAGAAGACAATCTGTCTCAATTGTGAAATGTTTTTATTTGGCCTTTGTACATACCTCACAGAGAACATAATCTATTGTACTATATGCTCAGCGCTACATTGTTTCTTAGGCCATAATATATATGTACTACTCCATGGCCTCTTTCACCTTAGTGCTGTCACCTGTTTGTGCTGTGTTGTACTATATGCTTGACCAGGCAACCATTTCATCAGCCTTGACACATATTTCACAAAAAAACAAACAAACAAACAAAAAAAACACACACACACACAATAAAACTGGTAACCACGGCAACAAAGTGTGACTCACACACATCATTGGTATTATGTATGGCGGATGCCAACAAACAACAGATCACGGAAATGTAACAGAAATAATTGTACTTGTTACATGCATGCCCGCGCGCTCCCCCACTCCCCCACCCCACACACACACACGCACACGCCCACACGCGCACATGCACTCACGCACATGCGCAAAACACACACATGCACATGCGCGCGCACAGAGAGAGAGAGAGAGAGAGAGAGAAAGACAGAAAGAAAGATGTCCTGATACATACACAGTCACTCTCAGTTATAATGTAATAAAGTGAACTGAATATTGTGTTGGTCTAACTGAGGAGTACAATTTTTTGGTTAACAGTGAGGAATTCATGACTGAAATTTGGTGATCATATGTGTTGAAGTCATCTTAAATTCACATATTGAGCACTGAACCAGACCGCGTCAAACCAAATTGCTCCGAACCAGACCAAGCATGGTCAAACCAAGGTCTGCATTGCCAAATCATCACGTGCAAACTGTACTGTTTTGAGAAATTACACAGCATACAGTGGTAATTCCTTACTGATATTTTGGGGCAGCCTATAGGTCCCATCTTCAAAAGTCAAGAAATCCAAAAACAACACTGCATGACTGAAGTGAACTGAGACAGTTTTCTTATTTGGAACTCTGTCCCTCATCTAATTTTTTAAAGATGCATATTCTTTTGGAAGCCAGCTACATTTCCATTTCATCATGCAAAGAAGCACCTAACCTGACTGACCCTCTAGAATGAGTTACTCTCAAATCACTGGGCACCATAGAAACACTCATCTTCTTATGACATGTACCTCAGAACAGGTCTAGTCCATGGGCAGTAGCAGGAAAATGGCTATTGAAAAACTAAAAGCTAACTACAAGACTCAAAAATAAAACCTGAAACAATCAAAAAATTAAAAACCATTCAAACAGTCATCAACTCAGACTGATCAGAAAACTGACACAGCACAAAAATCCAAAGCATATGTATTTAAATTCTTAACAACACAAATACCATTTATCGTGAAAACTGTGAATCTTTATGGGTTCAAGTAAGTTTAAAAACCAAGAAATATAAATGTAATGTTTAGTCAGTGTGGATCATAATGGCATGGAAACGCATCTCACCATAAGAGAATGTGAAGGATTTCATGAAATGCTCTATATCAATGGGAGTGGATGGGACTGATAACGATGTGTTGTAGAATGACAGTGAATATGATGGGGATGTTAGGCGGATGAAGGCACTAACTGTGAAGATGGAGACAGCAACATTAGTAAATGTAGAAGGAATCTGACACGTTTTGTATATTAAGTGTATGAAATAGTAAAATACTTCTTCTTAGCAGACCCTTCATTCTGAGGAGTCATCTGAGATTTGGATAAATACATTTTCCCTTGGCAGACATGTTTTACTTGGGGGTCATGCCAGATCAGAGGCATCTTACATTTGAGTAAATGCAGTAATATCTGACAATACAGATGAGATGTCACATAAACCTACGTCATTTGAACCAGGTTTGACTTGTGTGTGTGCATGTGCATGTGCGTGTGTGTGTGTGTGTGTGTGTGTGTGTGTGTGCATGTGCTGTATAGGATTCTGATATTTAGTAATACTTCCTATCACACCTTCCAGTAAAGGTTTAATTTCTGCAATCAAATTGCACATGTTAATACTAGAAGTAAATGTATGTCTTACCCTGTTCCATGAATGTCAAAATGGTACGTGCCAAACAAAACTTCATAATAGATTCTCCATGGCCTGTAGTTGATACAGCTCCAATATTATCATCAGCATATCCTCCACATCCTGCCATTACAACAGTCCATATTATTCCATGTCGAAACATGAACATTTAATATACACAAAAATTCCAGTAGTCTGTAAACAGTAAAACAATTTTATCCCACCAAATTTCAGTTTCACAACAAACTGATTTTCATGAACTGATGAGGTAGCTTCAGCTTTCAGGGTTTCATTTCCTTTCTTCCAAGTCCAACACATACTTAATCACATGGGCACTTCCCAGTGGCTAGCACAACATTCCAAAATACCACTCACCCCCCCTCCTCCTCTCTCTCTCTCTCTCTCTCTCTCTCACACACACACACACACACACTTTATCTCTCTCTCACTCTCTCTTACTTCCCCTGCGAGATGTATGGTGAGGCCATAATCCATTGCCATTAGATGGTAACACACTCCACACCTTCTCAATGTACTCCTGCCCTGAGACCTAAATGTTAGGCCTTATTTCCTTTAGCAAAGCTTCCACACATAGTATGGCTAAACTCCAAAAGTAAAAGCTTTACAATTCCGTATCTTGTTAACAGATACGTTCCCAACATCAGATACGTTCATGTAACCATTACAGTCACCAGGATAAAGTGCACAGAGTCATTCCTGAGAAGATAATAGCTCTTTAGGCAGTCAAGACATTCTCCACATTTTATTGAACATTATGGTTTACTACCATGTTCACAACAGCCCATCCCTGTCCACATCCTCCCAGCCTATTTTTTGAAGATCCATTTTAATATTATCCTCTCATCTATGCATAGGTCTTCCAGGTTGTCATGTTCTTTCAGATTTCCCCACCAAATCTCTTGCATGCAGTTCTCTTCCCTCCATATGTGCCACATGCCTCAACCATCTCATCCTCCTTCACCTCATCACCCTAATAATATTTGGTTGACAGTATAAATCATGAAAGCTTTCGTGCAATTTTCTCCAGTCTTCTCACACATCCTCCCTCTTAGGCCCTAATATATGTTTCAGGACCCAATTGTCAAACACCTTCAGTCTATGTGCTTCTTTTATTTTAAGACATCAAGTTTCACACCCATACATAAGAGGCAATACTGTAGTACTGGATCATTAATCTGTATGTTTTTAGATAGCTAAAAATGTTATATGACAATAATTCCAGTAACTCAGATCAATGAATGTTTTATGAAATGATTTGGAAGAAAGGAGTTGCAGCTTAATTTGTTTACACCGAAACCCCCTTTTATGGTTCCTTTGGCAAGCAGTGGATCTGAATGCTAAGCTGTGGAGTATCTTAAACAGAGGAAATACAACATACAGTTTATTGTCTTGGGGTAATTGAAACTGATACTAAATGTGGGACAATGTTAAGCTAAGGAACAGTACATTAACAGAGGTTCCAACATACTCTCCTGGCATTTGGCTGGACCAAGGATAAGCACCACACACTTTCAGTAGAGGCGACCTCCAGGATGGGATTTAAATCTGAGACATCCGGAATATGAATCATAATTAACCCCTTCAATGCAAGATTAAATAAGGAGGGCATGAAATTAACATGTTACTACTTAAGTTTCACCCCTCTTCAAGAAAAAAATTCAACTTTCTAGAAAACACTTCCTAACAAATTTTGAATAGTGTTTTAAAAAGAACATATTTTAGTATTTATGAAGTGTTCACCTGGCATAGGTGTGTCCCCTACACGACCCACAAGTTTGCCGCAAATACCACCAGTTGAAGTTGCCACAGCAACATGACCTTCTGCATCCACAGCTAGTGCTCCTACTGTACCAACATCACTGTAAACAGATAATTTGAAAGGGAAATGAAAATCAAATTTCACAGTTTTTACTGTGTTAATGACTAAATCTCACATATGAATGTGGGTTACTGTTGATTGTGGGATAGCAAGAATTATCAAATGGTGAGAATTAAAACATGACCATCAGTAAGTATGTGCTACTGGCAATGTTTCTATCACTGTTTTCATAAACTGGGTGACTTTTGCTTTAATATTTTATTATAATTTTTAAACAGACAACCAAGAATTCACACGTTAAAGAAGTCATAAATGTTAGCCTCAAATGTATCTCATTCTTTCAAGCAGGACCTAAAAGTTCAGTAAGCCAATGCAGAGAGATTCCAAGCTGCAAGGTTTACCATTGTGTCATGTCAAGAAAGTTCACTGTGGACCACCAATGTAAGACATGTACTGAGTGCCTAAATTTTTTTAAATATAATGTGGTAGTTCTTTACACACTACATGCATCACGTCATGTGCTGGAACCCAGAAAAACCTCTCTCAAACAAACAAACAAACAAACAAACGAATGCATGCACACACGATAAAAGGACGATAAATAAACCTTACAATGTTGGGTGACATATTTCTATACAACAATGAAAATCGGAGACGCAGAGGTAGAATGTTTTATATAAGACTGATGTCAGCTGCTAAGATAATACAGCACTGGTGGTGGATGCAATGGAATACGTGTGAGATGACACTAATAGGAAAGCCATGTACTTGGACCGAAACCTGTCTCAGTGCTACTATGTCCACAAAAAATCACATATGAAATGGACTAGGATCAAACCTGGGGCTGTCCATGTAGGATTTGTGATGGACTAAGTAGTACTCAGTACTTAATCAATCTGTACATAGATCACACCTATACACTACAGCTGAAACCACCAACTACAATAACCCACCACACCACACAACCCACCTACCATGAAAACAGACGAACATATCAACCCGCAAATACTATACATATATGGAAATAACACTGCCCATAGTTACAGCACTACACCACATGTGAAAAAATATCACTAAGTCGTCAGATCCTGAAGATGGGCACAAGTTGACCCGAAACATGTTCAGCAACTTATAAGGAGAAATAAATATAATACTAAGTGACATCTAGTTGGTTTCTTATTCCACATAGTACTCAGGTGTTTCTATAAGTACTTCATTCTGCAGCTGTCAATATCATTCCACCAATGCCCCAGATTCACATTTCACTCATTTATAACAAATGTTTACAACTGACCTACCACTGGATATGTTGTCTTCTCCTTCTCTTGAAGTATGCCGATTATGTCCCATTCACCTGCCCTAATTCTTGTAATTGATATGATAATTAGGAGGATACAGATATGTGGGACAGGTTACTAGCTGTAGTTGGTACAGCATGAGTTCCACTGGAGGAAATCTACGGGGATGTGTCCAGAGGCGTCTGTACCTGGTCCATGGTTTTCAATGAACAGCCGGAAGAAATGAGTTTACAGTTATTTACTTGAATAAAAAATGTTAGTTATCACATAAAGTCATGTATTATAATTTCATGATGACACATACTTTCTTGTGGCACTGAAACACACTTTATCACAAAACCAACGCTTCCGCGTATAAGTAAGTCCAACCGACACATACAATTTTTCTGTTACGACGGTTCTAAATTTCATGGACAAATTAACACATCAGATACAAGCCCATTTTCATACACTCCACTTTACTGAGGTCACGTTTCAACATCCAAAAATTTCTAATTATGAATCCAGTTAATTAATAATCTGGATAAGATATGCAGTTTGCATGTCCTCTCTGATGAACTCCTATTGACTTTTTCACTGCGTCCCTTGGTTTCCCTACACATTCAAATTTTTGAACAAAATTCGAATGTTCCAATTGGCTAAAATCTTGATTTCAACAACCCCTCATAGGTTATTTCAAACAGACCAACGGTAAGTCACATGCTCCTACACTAAGAGTTACGGCTTCCTGACCTGTCAAGTTCTGAAGTTACATCCTCTTGCTGTTTCCAAAGATGTGCTTTTCTGTATGCTCGTTAATGTCTTTTCTCCCCCCCATTTCCTGTCTGGTCAGTAGCTGCTTGTCACTTATTCTCTCTCTCTAAAACATTATGCACGACCTATGGTTCAGTTTATCTCATCACCCTTAATAAAAATATAATTCTCTATACAAATTTACATAATCTAACCATCTTATTAATTTTATGTATCCTCATTCATCCAAAACAGACTCAAATCCTGTCCGTACGGTTATATGCTACATAATCTTAGCAAATGACAGCAGTGCTCAATATAACATTTATGTTTTTCTCCTCAACATTTTGTTATATGGATATCTTAAACACAACTCTGTAAGCATTAATATTCACTTCCCATGTGTATTTGTGACATAGTGCTAGTATCCTTTCTCATTTTAGGATATCACCTAAGCTTAAAATGCTTGAATTCAGCAACATACCCCAACTCTGTTTTTCCAAAGACACCCGTCTTCTGTGTATTCTCAAGAGATGCTTTAGCAAATTTTGTGACCAGTTTCTCCATGGGCACTTCAGGAACACCTTGCTCATTGGCAAATCGCTTTGCACCTTCACCAACCAGGATCACATGAGGTGTCTTTTCCATCACCAGACGTGCAACATTCACTGGGTGAGCCACATTTCTGATAGCTGCCACTGAACCTGTGAGCATATTTATGAACCAGTTCACAAACTGATATCACAATCTAAACTCCAGACATATAGCATAAATATATTATCCAGTTTACAAACGTCACTAGTCCTTCAACTATGGTATGTTTCATATTACTATCATAATAGCAGGATAAGCCAACTTGATTCACATCACATAGACTGCATTTAGTGAACACAACATGTGACTTTTTCCACTTTTTGTGATGTTCTTCCCTCTTGTGTGAAGCAATACTTCTGTCATCAAAGCTAAATGTGATAAATGTACGACTATGTTAAATGATTAAGTATCGTACCTAACCTTCAAACACTAAAAGATTTAATGAATACGTTTGACATGCACTAAATTTGTTAGATGTTAATACATTCAAAATAATACCAAAATTTGGTCCCAACTAGTATGCATTAACTCAGTGAGCAGACCTCCAGCGTCTTGATGATAATCAGATCAGTTACATTAAATTTGTGTGAGTACATCATTTGAGTTTGCAATTCACTTCACTTCCCTTCCTTTCCTTTCACTTCACATCACTCCCAATATTTTACTTCCCTGCAGTATTGGACATTTCATCACCATGCTTCAAAACCCTTTAATGTCTCCTCACTTATAATCACTTTATAATTACTTTCTTAACTCTCTTTCTAAAAATATGTGATTGACAGGTGAAAGTCACTAGTGCCTCTGCAGGCAGTTGATTGTCCTATTTACAAAGGAATATTTACCGATATCTGTTCTTTATTTCCTGGCTCTAATTTTATGATCATGATCATCCCTGCTCAGGTAGCATGGTCCTATTAACCTGTCCCCTATTATTTCCATGCTGGTTCTCTGGTGTATGCTTTGAATAGGGCACAAATGCGACCTATCTTTCTATGCTGTGCCAGACTGAATCATTCATATGGTTTACAAATTTAACCACTTTCTTTCACACAGTCCAATGCATTTAACTGACCTCCATTGTATGTGTTCCAGCACGAAGCCTCATATTCAGTAACTGGACCCACTAGTGACACATATGCTAAACTTTATGTATTACTGTTTCCCTGTTTAGAACATGCACTGTGAAATGAAGTGTCTTCCAGGGTTTTTGTACTGTATAATTAACCTGTTCAGCCCAGCTTAAATCATCGCATAAGATTATTCCTAAATATTTTCAGCTATTGGCTTCCGTAATTGTTTGGCCCCCAAAAAATAATTCAGAGGATCCTTCACCTGACCTTGCATGAAGCTTACAGTTTTACTTGTACATAGATTTATTTTCATTATATTTTCTACCTTCCACTCCCTCAAGCTCTCCAGATCTATCTGCAACGTGTCTATGTTGGTATCATTCATGATTTCCCTATATACTACAAAGCTGTCTGCGAAAAGTTTAACAGCTGGCTCCAAGTTCCTCCAAATAACATTTACGTACCTGAGGAACAGAAGTGGGCCCATTATGCTCCATTGCAATATCCTGATATTAATCTGACTTCCTCAGATAATTGCCCTTCTACTCTAACTGTCTGTAAACAAACTAAAATGAATTCCCTTACCCATACAACTACCCTCGAATCCACTCCCAAGACCGCAATTTTCATAAGCAGCCAATCATGTGGACTAAATAAAAAGTTTCTGAAAAATCAATTATCATCGCATCTATCCTGGCTCCCTCATCCAGGGAATTAGCTACATCCTGGGAAACTGTGACTATTTGGCTTTTGCTTGAGTATCCCAGTCTAAATCCATATTGGCCTTTGTACAACAATTAATTCGTATCCCAGACTTGCCTAGGGTACCCTGTTATGACCTGTTTCATTTGCTAGCAGACCAACGAAGTTAAGCTGACTGGTCTGTAGTTTGCGACTACCGATCGATCTTCCCACTTGTAAATAGGAACCACTGTGGCTCTTTTTCAGTCTCTTGGAATAACAGCATTGTAAATGTTATGTCCAGCAACCGCACAAGGTATGGAATCATGGCTTTCCCACCCAGTTTTAGAATTTTGCCAGGAATGCCATCCGGCCCTATAGAATTGTTCCTCCCAATCACTGCTAGTTGCTCGCAGCCAAATACAGAAATATAATAAGAATTCAGGGAGTTGGCCTTATCAATTGAATAGGTAATGTCTGCCATTATAGTTTTTAATTGCAGGAATATTTTTCTCTATTTATTTTATGTCGTTTTACATAGTTTTAGAACCCTGTCCAGCAGTTACCTTTGTTTTATAATAATGACCATAAATATGTCTCCTGCATGGTTTTTTTGGGGGGGGGGGCTGCCAACAACTGCCCGGATAGTCATTTCAGATCCGCTTGGAAATGCTCACCTAATTTTCTCCTGTCAGATGCTCTTCTTACTCTTATACCTTCAGCCATTTCACCTCACAATTGCAGTATTCAAGATCCAGAATTTTTTTTCGGAATTTTGTGTGGAACAAAATGTTCGATACTTTTGAAAACTACTAGAAATTTTTCCATATCTCCTCCATGCAACTACCATTTTCTACCCATCTTGCAAATTTATCCTGGGGAAAGTTGGCAAACCTAAAACATCTGTTTTGTCATACAACGGGACTAATTTTTCCACTTGTGGTGCACGAAAAATTTTGCTCCAGTCAATTTCCAATAATGCACCACAACGTTTGCTGATGCCCTACACAATGCTGCAGGAGACAAGTGAGTCTGTGAGCTGGACAAGGTAAACATCCAGCAAAGTGCCCCCTCAGGTCAGGCTACCTACTACTGGCATGTATCCATTTTTCCATACCAATCTCTTAATAATGCCTGGTTTCCGCTAGTTCCTTCCACACTCCCATTCCAGTCTGCCTGAGATAAGCTTAAATCACCACCTATGATGCTAGGCTTTGTATAATTTTGCGAATAACCAGTTTGGGCTGTCAATCTTTCAATCACTCGCATGTCCTCATATGAAAAATATACTACCATCAGTGTGGCCATGTAGATGTACAGGACAGTTGCAGAGTGTATTTATTATTTTTTGTATCATCTCAGAACAAATAGTAATTATTTCCTCACATACCATGAAATTACTGTCTTTTAATGAAGATGGATTGTGTTCACTGCACAGTATGACCTGAATATTTCACTGTAATTCAGTTTAGGCCTAGTCTTAATGGGATTACGAAATTCAAAGTGAAAAGTTGCTGCACTGTTTCACTGGGGCGGTGGGGTGTGGAGAAAGGCACAGGTTGTCTTGTAATCATAGGTGATCAAACAATGGTGTAAGAATATGTGCAACATACTGGCCTGAATTTATGGTGGAAAAAAAAAAGCCATAACAATCCTACTTACACTTGCACAACACATACCAAGCATTATGTTATGTAATGGAACTGTGTGATTTAATACAGGGTTCTCTGCAGACCAATATCTCTGATCCTAAGTGTTTACATACCTACTGGCATAAAAACAAGTTTCATCACTGAACAGAGCATGTGTGGGCTGCACTACTTTCATTTAATTTAAAACATTTATTGTAGGATCAGTATTTAGAATATGCATCATAACAATATTTACAAAACTGCAATGGTCTTCCCACTGCAAATGAAGACTGACTGACGTACCAAATACTGACACAAAACAACCTCTGTTAAACACATCAGCTGTAGGCAGCTTGGTGATCCAGCCAAGATTCACGTGACAAAGTGGCAAACAGAAGTGACCAACAATAGGGGACAGACACACTAAGCCACCACATATATTTGCAATGCAAATGAAATACAAGACCATGCATATCTGCATATGTTGATGGAGGAAACAACCACTTAATAAACACAGTGCAAAACCTCAAAACTTGGTCACATCAGATGTAAAACACAAAAGGTTGCACAGTATAATGAGGACAGGAAGGGAAGTAACAAACCCCTGAGAAACAAGAATCTTATAGTGGTGGCTGTGAATAGGAAAAATGCTGTCCTATGGGATATGACACCACATAGTTTGGTAGATAGGAACACTGATTCCTCCAAAACAAACCAATTATACCTACTTGCCAAAGGACCTGAAGTCACACCATAAAAAGGTAGCAGTCTTCAAAGAATAAAACCGTTGGAATGGGAGAAAGGAAAAGTGCAAGCTCTACTCCAGTGGAGTAGGGACATTTCCCATTTGCTTTGTTGCTTACCACAAAGTGGTATCTGAGGTTCTCATGGCAGCTACCACTGATAATACAATTTTTTGGATTTAATGTCATGTAATCCAGGAGAAATTTAAGTATGTTCCTTCAAAATGTGGGTTTATTTCTAACATACTATAAGCTGTCACATCCCAGACCACAGTATTTTTTCAACTATAAATTTAACCTTTATGTGACATAAATTTGCATATTGCAAAAACATGTAAAGAACACCCCTAGAAATTCATTTTACATATTTAGGCAACCAGCAAATTTACTGCTTTTTTTTTTTAAGAAAGCCCCATAATCTCAGTTTTACTTTCCACAAAATGTCAGTTTTTTTTCATAATTTTACCTTTTTTGTCCAAATAATATTTTTTTTTCATAAACCACCTGCAAAAATTTAAATACCAACTTGGTTGTTTAAAGGTTATTTATTATGCAATTTCTTGATTTTTTTTTACCTATATAATTTCTGACAGTACAAATCCCAACTACCTACACACGTTTCTCAAGATAAACCATGCAGGCTCCATCACTGGCATGTTCAGAATTTGTAACACAAAGAAAATGCTGCACAAAAATTTGTATGTGAATTTATGATTTGTTTTCGTACAAAATTTCTCACAGTAATTTGCCAACAAAGCAAACAACTAAGCACACAAACAGCATGGCCTTTACATGTCACATAAAAAATTATACTCAAATTTCTATTTCCACACCAAATTTGAGGACCCCACAATCACTGGTAAAAATGACACTCCCACCTTACAATTTCATACGATCAGTATGTCAGCATAACGATGGTAGCATTTAACTAAACATGGTAGCTTCTTATCACCTAATATTCGTCTCAAGTTACATGAGAGTTGGGTATGTGGTCAAAAGCTGTTTAGGGACAGTAGGCAGTGACACAGACACTCACACACACAAACATGATAAACCCATATTGTCACATAAATTATGTAAAGCAGGCCAACTATATATACCTGCTTTCAATGCTTGTCCCTCCATAATAATTGCATCCATCTCCACCTCACCATCAGCATTCAGAACAGAACCATATCCTGTAAAACAAAATGCTGCAATCATTCAAAGAATTTACAGTGGTAATGACCTCTACACTTCCATACAATGAAGTTAGTGGAGACACCAAACAATATATTGTTACATTTCTGCACACAGTTTCCACTTGTTATATTCCCAACATAACCTCAGAGTTGCAAATCTTCACCACATTTGTAAATGTTAACACACAAAATTTAATGTTCTCAATTTCAACAGTAATTTGCACTTCAGTATTTCTCTAATGACGTAACATTCCTGTCAAGTTTCATGAACATCCATATACTGTTTCAAAAGTTATTAGATGGGCGACAGATATGCATATGGGCATAATATTCTATTCTTACTCTAGAACTGACAGGTCACTCTGAATTGTTAGTAACAACTACCATACTACAAGGCTTCCATCACAGAGGGAAGTAATCTTCAGTCACTCACATTACACTGTTCCTTCATCCATCTATCCACCACCATGCCTTTGGCTGAAAAACTTTATTTATCAAGTCTCATAGGGAGGGAGGCCAAGATTGACAATTATCACAGTTCGTCTACCACTGGGAGATATGCTTTCTATATAAAACCTTTAATATGTTGATTTAGTGCACATGTACATAACAAAAAAAAACTTTACATTTAGATTTTCGTTTTAAAATTTGTCTGGAATTTCTATAAAATTTTTATAAAAGAACTTTCAGTTTAATCCATATGCTATCAACTGACTGGGAGCAGGCTGCATGACTGCATATATTAACCCTTTCCCCGTTCCATTCAAATCGCTAGTGCCTGGGCAGAAGAGCCGAGTTTTTTCACGGGACATTTAAATTTACGTACTATACCAGAAACGCTTTAGAGTGTTTAGAGGGGGAGGGGACTTTTAAATCCCGAGCGCTTTG
>Ga0123355_10009372_pt1 | contig 14864 bp, 7 predicted proteins | sample TergutEmb28metaG_3_FD_89872 | JGI IMG/M metagenome (GOLD analysis project Ga0123355, IMG submission 89872) | Embiratermes neotenicus P1 segment gut microbial communities from Petit-Saut dam, French Guiana - Emb289 P1 | ecosystem: Host-associated > Arthropoda: Insects > Digestive system > Gut ...
ATCAACAGGGTGCTCGAATCAACGACTTATCACAAGCACATAAAATTATAGTGGTGGTACAGTTCAAGACTAAGGATATTACAAAATAATTTATGGATACTACATTTATACAATTTACGCACTGTAAATAGCAAATTATACATATTATATTACATATTATAACGGTTCATAAGAAGAAAAAATGTACAGGTAAATTATACCTCAAGTACTATAAGATGATGCCAGGGATCTAAATATGTTAACTCAGAATAGTATATAACAGAGCTCATGTACCTACACCATCCGTCATACACAGCATGCGAGATCTCACCTCCACCCAAACCCCCCCTAGTATAAAAAACCTAGTATAACTTTTTACTAAATGTTTTCAATTTTCAACCTGAAGATGGCCAATGAAAATAGGGCCGAAACATGTAGTTGATTTTATGTAATAAATACACATACATCTTCCACCTTATAGTTGTGTCAGACAAGTATACACACAATCCCAGTTTATCTTTGAAAACACAACGGGGATGACAAACCTTATGATTAAGGCTAAATACAAACAACATAGATATTGCGAACAATATGGTAATGATTAGAGCTCTCTTTCCTAGAAAAGTGACACATGGTAGCTTCTCTTTACAGAATTTTACATTTTTATATATTGTTAGATTAGCTTGAAAATGACAAGTTAAGACAACACGTGTGTCGCTAGAGTTAAATATAACAAATTTTATTTACCACTAAATGTCGGGTCGGCGAACAATACGGATAACACAACTGGATGCATAATATTAAAATGAAACAGTAATCCAGAATTGACATATAAGGCCCGTCCTGGGGCACTTTAAACCAATCGATATTCTTTCGTTATAATACTATTCTGTCTGTACATCCAGTTAGTTAGATCTTTTCCCCGTCATTGTTTCTTACTGAACTTGCGTGTCCACATGTCCGTCATGTGATGTACATCCGCACGCTTGACTTCTTCACTTGGTGGAGGATTGTGCCGTTGTTCAATTTACGATTTTCTTTGACATTGCGTTATTGCTTATCTTTTACTTCTCATTACTATATTACTGTCGTGGTGTGGGAAACCAAGCTTCACGCAAGTATAGAACAAAATGTAAACACTGCAGTTTTTAGGGGACTGGAGGTCTGTTAAGATTTAAGTGAATAGTAAAAAACAGTCCCTGATTTCAGTATGCTTTTAACGCCGTCATACTCGGCGCAGTTGGTTGAGGCACTGCGTTACAAGGTTTCGATTCCCCATGGTGTCATTGGGATTTTTTATTTACTTCATCCTTCCGGCCGCATTATGGCCCTGGGGTCGACTCATCCCGTAAGAGAAATGAGTACCAGGCATACCTCCAGGGGGTAAAGGCGGCTGGTGCGTAGGGCTGACATCCTTGCCACCTTCATGTGCCAATTGCCCAGAAATTCTGGGAGCTTGAACCCCCTGCAGCCCGAAGGGCCTGTTCAGGCCTCTTTAGGTATAGCAGAACGCCTTCATAACTGTAATTTTGATTTCTTATTCTCTTGAGCTTTTCCGCATTTTCGAATAACGTTTTACCTATTTTGTTGTGTGTTCTGATCCACACGTACCCTTAGTAGTGTTCTCATTATTTATAAACAAACGTTACTAACAGCATATACATGTACGACCTTAAGGCCACATTGTTGTTATATTCGGTTTTCATGTTTCTACTGTGTAAATTGATATCTACTTACGTGGTAGACGAGCGGTTCACGTGCACCGGTGAATTTCAGGCCCTCTTGCTTTTTTAAAGACCTTCCTAAAGCTGAATACTGATGTGAATTTGAGAAGCATTTTTTTCTTCCAGTACGTTTTGATTAGGAAATAGACATGTTTACCTGTACAGACCTTACAACCGTTGAATTTAAACACATTTCAGTTAACTGATGTAAGGCGAAAAGCAGATACGTGGAAGCTTTTGGTTCACCTGGTGTCGGGGGGGAGTGAAGACAACGGCCGTACCTCACTCAGACTGATAATTTCGATTCGTATCTTGAAATAGAACTGACGTCACAAATGTTTTGTTTGAGGTTTTGTTGTGTGACGATGTGATTATTTCTTTTGTTATGGATACATTATCGTGACGTTTCACTGGGCGCCTATTATCTTTCGTGTCAGTTATGTTTCACAACTGCAGGCAGCAGCGCCCGTGTTGATAGGCGATTTGTTCGCAGCTAGTCGAATTCTCCGCCCTTTATGGAGTTCGCGCGTCCATTAGTCCTTGTCCTGAATCACGGGAATCTATTCCACTCCTTCCACCCTTATTGTGTAAGATCCATCGTAATATTATAACGCGTAGGCCTTCGAGGCGGCCGCTTCATGTTTCCCCGCTGAAACCCTGCGCCAAAAGAATTTTAATTGTGTCCCAAAGTTAGCTGACCCGCGATTTATCTCTCCCGTAAGACGGTTTTGTGTTCACATTTTATGTAGCAGATTGCGTGATAGAAGTAATAAGTAGGCTTCGGACAATGCACATTTGTATATTGCAAGTGTAAAACGCATATTTTAAACTTTTTGTCAGCAAAAGTACATATGTTGTATTCAGCGAGATGATGTATGCACATTTCCTTATTTATAGGTTATTTCAGAGTGCTTTTCGTACAATAAAAATGAGTGTTTCCAAGAAAAAATTCATTTAGCGCTGTCAAAAAATGCTGGCTTTCACCATTTACTAAAACTGCCTAAAATGTTAAAGTTGACACATGCTTGATACATTTCCGAAGGATTTATTAGTCATGCTTTTATTATCATTGTGTTCTAAAGTGTGGTGCTGAGGTATCCTGCAGTTGGGAATAACACCAGCACCATTCATGTATCTTGATGTTTGCATTATATTGTGTTTTCATAATGGCGTGTTATAGTAAGATAAGCCGTTACAACTTAGTCACCGACACTGGACCGCATGTTCGATATCCAAGTGGGTCAGTACATTTTCCTATACGATTCTGAAGGTCGTATTTCACATATAACTCACGAACGACGAAATATAAACTTGAATTATGTTTAAATATTGAGTCCGTACCACACAGTAACCCTCGGTCTCGATTATAAAAACCAGTCACTTGTTGCTGTATAGAAAAGTAATCGCTGTTTTTCCGAGATTGCTCCAAACGCCTAAATGCACTCTGCTGGCAGGATGTGGAACTTGCAAAACTCTAAATCTGCTGGTTTATGCAGTAAGTTTATTTTGTATACGCTTCTTGGACTTGGTCTATCGTCTGTAGTTTTAAAACTAATGAAAGTGGCAAAAAAGGAAATTGTAAATAAAGCACGACGTTTTCGAGACAGGAGCGGTGGAAAGACATAATCCAACGTTTTCATGGCGACTAATTTCAGTAAGACTCTTGGCGGGATAGAAGTCCCCGCAGCTGATTGAACGGCGGGGAAACCAACGTTTCGAGAACCACCTCTGTTTTCTTTATGAGGGAACTCAGTAAATTAGGATCCAAGCCAAGCCAAAGGGTTAACTGGAGGCGGAGACTTGCGCGAAGCGCAAGTCGACGTCCCCCTGTCTGTTAACCATTCCTGCGTTTGACCATATCGCTGGGCTCAGTAACAGACACCTAAACTCTAACAGGGGAAGCGCCTGTGGGCTCCGCCCTGTTTTCTTTCTAAAGCGTACCGGGAGCAAAATGCCCGAAATGTGTAGACAGTCTTGACCCAATTATTTAGTTAAGACAGCGCAGATATTTACGTCCATTTACCTTTATTGTGCGTCTTCATTACAGGCTACTTAGGCCGGCCAATAATTTAGCTTTACCTCTGTACTAGGAAAGGAGAAGCAACTATGAAGACCGCGATAAATGGCCATTTATCTCCAACTACGTGACGCGGTTTCGTCGGTTGCTCACGAAGTAACGCGCTCTGTTACGCAGCCGCGTTTTTTGTGGGACACACCGGCAAATTGGTTAAAGAAGGCTTCCGGAAGCAGACTGCCAGAAACGTGTTGAGACCGGTCATCGTATACGTAAGGTGATGTGATGCTGTAAGTTCCAGTTGCAACACAGAAGACAACGATACGGAATTGACGCTGCGGCATATATGTTGTGTTAAATATTCATGACAATTTCATATTTTCTCCCTTGTTATGATTTAGTGCATGCGTTGTTGCCATTGCTATACTTCTGTTTCTGCGCACGGAACTATGGCGATTCGTCGTCATAGAAGGTGTAACTAACAAGTTACGAGAATGGTTCAGTAAAAAATAATTTTTATTGCTTAGAGATACAAACACTTAATCTCCTTCAAAATAGGCTCGTCCTGAGACTAAGTACTTATGCCATGGTTGCAAACGTTTTTGAAGTGAGTTGTTTGTTATGCTACATAGGTGCTTCGTCGTATCCTCTTTGATGACGTCAGTGTTGTCGAATCTTTTTTTTTTCATTTTAGTGTCATTTTAAGATTGGTAAACAGCCCAAAGTCATCCACGTCAGGGGGTAGGGTGGCTTGTGACCCGCAGGACAGTCATTATTTTCTTTAAAAAAATCTGAACCGAGTGAACTGTGTGCGCGAATGCGTTGTCGTGATGCAGGCAGACCCCACGCGCAGGATTAGTCTCTTTGGCCTCTTGAGACAAGCGGTGAGTCTCAGTCGCTTTAGAACCTCAACATATTAATGTTGATTCACTATTTGACCTTCGGGGACGTATACGAAGTGAATAGTCCTCCCCATGTAAGAAAAAAAAATCAGCATGACTTTCACTTTGGAACGCATCTGTCGTGCTTTCTTCGGTCCTGGACACTCGGGCTATTTCCATTACACAGATTAACGTTAACATTTTCGGATCATATCCGTAACCCCAGTCTAGTCACCTGTGATAATGCCTTCCATGAAGTTCGGATCGGTTTTTGCCTCTTGAAGGAGATGGTGGCGACAGACAGACGGTGTTCCTTTCGCTGGATGGTGAGGACACGAGTTGCGAATTTCGCAGATACGCATCGCATGTTCAGAAATTCTGTCAGAAAGACTTGGCACGCGCTGTAAGATATGTCAGCTTCAGCAGAAATTTCACCTCTTAATCCATTCATACGTATGAGCACGACTCAAGCACTCATTACGAAAAGCAGTATTTAACATTTCAGAAATCGTCGCACCGCTGTTCTCAAGTTTAACGCAAAACTTGATGCACACACGCAATTCCTTCTCTGCCGACATTTAGCGCACTGCCTGAAATGCGATGAGGCACAGGTACACAAGCTCATTCGACCAATGCTGGAGAGGGACTGGCAAAGGGTATCGGACTGTCCTTTGTGAGTTGGAGAGAGGTGACTCAAGGCCACATTCCAGGGAAGAGGTACTTCCCAACTCCTCCCGCTTGTGGAGTTCCAGAACCAGTATGGGAACTTATTGACCACACTTTGTATGTCTCCTAGCTGGAGTCGTCCGTGTATTTAACTACTACGCTATGAATTACGGCGGAGTGTAAGTATAATTCCATGCATTCTTAACCTCGCCCCTCAATGTACGTGAGCATTGGCGCTGGCACGAATTTTGTGAGGTGGTGCGCATTGCCTACATGTAAAGTGACCAGATTTTAATGGTCTTTGTCATTTAATGAAAGTACTTAATTCTTCGACTGAAATTTTGGGAGTTGTAAGAAATTTATTTTTTTTTTCTTTAGATTTCTAGTCTTTGATTTGATAAATGATTTTACAAGAAGGAAATTACGTCAAAATCTCAAGGTAGTACGAGTACAACACCTCGCATCTCGTTGCTGGCTCTCGTGGACGTAATCATCTTCGATCGCTGTACCTGTAAGGGAAAGAGCCCTCGGTACCTCGTTGAATTAGCCTAGCAGCTGGATGGGTGGGCCCGTGAACCGGTCTGGACTGGATGGTTAAAAATGTCTGTCCCTTCAGCCACCCGTGTAGACCGAACTATACAGTCTCCGTGTCGTGTGGTAAAATCAAGGATTAATTAGAAGCTTTACGCCGCTAGATATCATGACGATACTTTGTTTTGGTGTGCCTTATTGTACGTGTAACTTGCTGTGTACACACGTCATTAATAGACTTCTAGCAGCCTACAGGATCCAACTGTAATGTCAGCTTGACAGTCGTCTTAAGTACGTCCACACAAAGACGGAAATGGTGCTAATTATCTGAATGAAGAGCCGAATGCTAATTGTTTAAGTAGTTCCCATAGCAGCTCTACGGTGATGTTCAGCGACGGAGGTTATGAGTTCGCGTGTAGAGATCAAGACTAAGACATTTTTACTGGATGTTGATGTTTTTCTTTATTTTTTCTGTCGAGACATACTAAATAATTCATGGTGGCGTTTGCGGTGCGGTAGGTTTAGACCGTGTTGGCGTCAGCAAAAAAATTATCTTTACCTTAGATCCTTCAGATAATTCATTGCTAGAAAATTGCAATCCATCACACGGAACGTTTTGAGGAAATTTGCGGTGAAGGTTTTATGAAACCGTGGTGTAAGCACAGACGCTTATGTAGGCCTACATGTTTTGAAACGTCGTGTTAACCCTTCAAAACTGCGTTTTCACCTTCGTGCCATTACGGACCCCTTACGGAGTGGTCCCACTTTTTCTAGTAAATAAAATTGCGGACCGCACGACGAGATAACTTTGATAATTATTACATACAAACACAAAAATGAAACAATAATAATATCAGACAGTTCACTTACTGATTTTTCTTTGCATGTCCGTATCTACTCCATTAGATGTTTTCTCCCGCCTTGGAAATGCTCGGGGCTCTTGGAGCCGCGAACCGAACTTTGCGAGACACGGGGGGAGAGCTCATTAAAATCCATAGAACCGGGCGAATGGAATCCCTATCTTTCGGTACAACTCGCAATAACATTTAGAGGTTTAATATTTACAAATCAGAACCATACTGGAACTGTAGAAAACGTGTTAGGAGTCATTGTATAAATGTATTTCAGAAACAGTTTTCACAGCTCAGATGACACACACACAGAGGGACGAACCCAAAAGAAATAAATACTACGCGACGTGCTCAGCTCGCGGACCCACCAGCTGAGAAAACGTAGCTTTGACGCGTGGTGGTTGGTGGTCAACGCCACGTCGGGGCGTGGCGTTGACCACCCACTTCCCATCTAGCGCCGAGGTTAAAGAAAGAATAGAGCTGTACCTCTTCTTCCCCTCTAGGCCTTCGTGGCCTGTTCTAGGGTGAACTGTACCTTTACCCGTACGTACCACCTACTCAGTCGTCTGTAGTTGACCTGCAGAGTGGGTCGCATACGATTCTTGCGACAGAGTTGATTTGTGTAAACAACGTTAACTGACCTGTATAAGGGAGAGGAACTGTTTTCTCTGTGACGTAGGACCTTTTTTTTTATTTATTTAGATAAATTTCAGGCTTGAAAGGGCTAAGCTTCGTGTATGTGAGGATGACACAAAAAAGAAACAAGATGTGGTGATGTAACCTGAATATAATCAGTACGTTATAGAATTCATCTGTGGTGTGAATTTGTGTAGACCAAACGTTAATGAACTTTGAGACTGTATAAGAGTGAAGTTTATAGCTGAAGGAATAAACTATTAGCTGTGTGAGATTTGCGGTTCTCGCGGAGGTGACGGTGGCCATTGTCTTCTAGGATGTAACGCCGTGTGGTCTGGTAGGTGTGCACTGACGTTTCGGAGGCCGCAGGTTCCTCAGAAGCGTCCGTATGCAGCACATTACACGACCTTTTCGGAAGATCCGGGTCCTGAATTTTTATCCCACAAGTCCGTGCACCCACCGGCCACATTACTTTTAACAGCCAGAACAGTTCGACGGACGCGGTGCATTTATTTATAAAACATTTGTTTCTTTATGGCAGTTCTGAAGCTTTCAGAACATTGGTAGCAAAGTTCCAAGGTTCAGCACTGCTAGTGGCGATGCCCGTCATTGGGCACGATCCTGAGCCAGTTCGATCCACCCGCCTAACCTTCAAATCCTGACCTGTGGACCTTATCGGATTGAATGACAAAACAAATATCCCCCTCGTCCCTTAGCACCTAAAGTTCACAGAGTCCTTCCGCCAGCCACAGGTTAAACCTCTTTTGAGGATGGTACTTACAGTCTAGTTGAATACTATCGTCCCATCTCCATCCTGTTCTTCCAAGTAGTTTACTCACCAGAATTCTATAAACATGACGGATTTTACGATGCGAAGAATACGGCATTATTTTTACCGTTAAAAATTCATAGTTATGCGATTTCTTTAATTGTTCACTTCAGTCTTTAAGCTTTAAGACACAGATGATTACCGGAGCACTAGAGAACGTTGTGTTAGCCCCGAGAATGAGAGATCAGCCACCGTGGGCAGTTGGCATTATTATTGCCCTATTCTGATCTGCAGCGTTTCGGAGAGCTGACAAGAAATTTAGTTTGTGCACTAAATAATAACGCACTTACGTAGGACATTATAATTTCGTTATTAGTCTCATTGGTATGTGTCATCATTCAATCCACATGCACGTTTTCAAACACGTTAAAATGACTTACTGCCCATTATAAGCTTCCGGGTTGAATTGATGTGGTTGATATGAATGTATTTATTTCAAAACCAACGAGTTTTTTTTTATGTCAGAATATTGTGATTGGTATTTTTAATTTCGGTATAGTAAATTCATTTTGCTGTAACCTACTTTTCCTTTGGTGTTATACGTGTAATTATGAGTCCCATATATTTTATTCGAACAGCATGTCTAATGCCTTAAAGTAGTTGTCCATTATCATCTCCTCCTCCTCCTCGTTCTTATTACCCAGGTCCATCTTTCTGTAACTAATGACAGTGATAAGAAATCAGTTAACACGCAAGGGAAAGTTTTGAAAGGACGTGTTCATTGCACATAACGCTACGTTCTTACACTATTTATGAGACGTAAAATCTCATGAAGTGTCTTTGTACTATATGCTTTACTATATTTAAAAAAAAAAAAGAGGTTTGGTGTAGAAATAAATACTGAAATACTGTTCATGTCCTGTCGGCAGAATGTGGAACAAAGTCACAACATAAAGGTAGTGAAAAAATCCATTGAAAACGTGTTGAAGTTCAGGTATCTGGGGAACGACACTAACCTATTGCATTCACGACAACATTAAGAGCAGGTTAAATTCGGCGAATTATTGCGGCCATTTGGATCAGAATCTTTTGTCTTCTCGTTCGCTGTGTAAGAGCATAAGAATTGACATACAAGGAAGTGTAATTTAGCCACATTTTTCATGTGGATGTGAAAAGCGGTCTCTTAACAGTGAGGAAAGAACACAGGCTGAGATGTTCGAGAACAGGGTGTTGATGAAGTTTTCTTGTCCTAAGAGAGAGGAAGTGACACGAGGATTGAGACAGTTGCATAATGCATAATGTGAAACCTCCTGATCTCTTCTCCCCGCCAAATATTCGGGTGACAAAATCAAGCAGAATGATATGGATAGGGCATGTCGCACGCGTAGGGGAGAATAGAGATGCATGCGGGTTTTTTTTGGGGGGAAACCTGAAGGAAAGAGAAATTCTGAAGACTGCGACATAGATGGGAGGATAGTATTAAAATGGATCGTCAGTCTTGAATTATCTGGCTCAGGACTGAACGTATTGATTAAGCTGAAACTTCCATAAAATCAGTGGAACTTTGGTATCTTCTTACTAATCATTTGTGAACATGGAAGCTCACGTGCTGCTTTATTTACTTGGATGCGTTTGCAGGGGAATTGTCGTGGGGTGTTCAGTGATCTTCTAGTTTCAGCAGTGAACACCGAGATAATGAAAAGGGTACTCCATTGTTGATTACAGATTAGGGTGTTCGACGTTGCACAAACTTCCTTCTACGATACTGTTTCAAAGTATGGGTCGCGACCCACATTTTTTGTCGCAAGAGCGCTTTGAATGGTCGGGAAACAGTGTTGTGAGTATACTTAATATTAATTCTCATTACCGTTGGAAGTTTATTAAAATCGGCAGTTTTGAGGCCCGTTTGCAAAATTGCGAAAATCGATTATTGGATTCGTCGTAACTGCCCGACCGTCATTTTGCATGGAACAACTCGGCTCCCAGTGGACGGATTTTAATGAAATTTGGCATTTGATTATTTTTCTAAAATCTGCCGAGAAAATTAAAATTTCATTAAAATCTGACAAGAATTAGGGGTACTTTACACGAATGCCAATATACATTTTAGATGATATATCGCTCAATACTTCTTAGAATGAGATTGTTTTAGATAGAAATTATAGAGATATTCAAAACACACATTTTATGATTAATAACTTTTTTATCTAAAGAAAATCATGCCTTTTATGAGGTATTGTGGAAAAATATTGTAGAGCTGGACAGACTACAGATGGCAGTGTGGCGCATGCGCATTGCATGCTAGATACCCAAGATTACAAGCACACAGAGTATGTAATATTCATTGCTTTTCCACGGTAACAATGATGACGCAAGCGCGCCCCAATGTTACGTTATACGTTCATACATTAATTTTACACCTATCTTTATTTCTGACTCCTGGGGTCGCGAGAGAAAGCTATTGGCTTAACCTGAGTCGCGGCTGTAAACGGTTAAAAAACTGTCTACGAACTTTGTATAGTTTCTCTGTCTCCTGTAGTGGCTTTGTGGTTGCTCTGTTCGTCAATGTGGCCATTTAGTAAATGATCGGATTAGGAATGTTTATTAATCTCAATAGGGATAAATTGTAGAGATCGAAGTGCATACGACGGCACAGCTGTAATAGTGTTACCTTTTTAATGTGCTGCCAGTTCCAGCTAAATTGTTTGGCAGTGAATAACGGCACGCCTTTTGTGTTGACGTTTGTGTGAGTAATTAATTTATGATTGTAAAAAATGCGCTGCAGTTTGTCACATTATTTACACTTCATTGCTTACTGCTAGTACCTCATGCTCTTAGTTTCACCAGCAGATATACATCTTGCTGGACGAGAAGATATTATGTTCAGTTTTTGTAATGATGATTGTAGTGTGTTACAGTATGTACATTTGCAATTTTTAAGTTACTCACTCGTATAAATAGTATCGTACTTGCAGAAAAGACTACGTACGGGGTGAGCGGCGTCTGAATGCCGGCAGGGGCATGAGGTTTTTTTGTTTTTTTGTTTTTTGTTTTGTTTTTGTTTTTGTTCTCCAAACGCGCAGACCTGCTCTGGGGTCCACCGAGTCTCTGTTAAATGGGTGTCGGCGTTCTGTTCCCCGGGGGTAAAGCGGCCGGGTCATGAATTTTGCCACTCATCTCCACCTATTTAGGTTTTGATCTTTCCGCAAAAAATGACAACGTATTGATTTTAGGGAAAATATCAGGGGTTATTGTAATGCACCTCTGACTTCAGTCCCTTGAATAGTTTAGCCACGATTGTCGTTTAAGAATCAGGATCCGCACCGAGGAGCTGCTCACAGAAGTGGGTCGTATGGAGCAGGGAAGGATATTTATTCACTTCCTGATGCAGAATTGTAGTAAATATAATGCACTTATTAATTAGCACAGCTAATAAAATTAACAGTACAGTGCGGGTATTTATGAAACATATATGGATTTACCGAGAAACATTTGCTGCCTTATGTGACGTACAACTTTTAACGATTTGAGGGTTGTTTGACCGTGCATCTTCCACATGAAATAACTTGAAATGCCACTTGATGCAACAAGGTAATTTTATTAATGTATTCTTAGCTTGACATGTTTCGGGTACATACGCCCATCATCAGTAGCATTAGATGTTGGGTTGCAGGTACCCGAAACATGTCGAGCTAAGAATACATTAATAAAATTACCTTGTTGCATCAAGTTTTCATTTCAGGTTATTTCATTTTAACGACTCTTTAACCCCGTTCTTGAAATTTTAGTATGGAAGAAATATGAGTGGAAAATTAAATATAAAAAATACTTCTTAAGTGCTAATATTACCTGTTGATACTCATAACGAGTTTTTTTTTTGCCCCTCTGGCGCTCCGGCCCTACGCGGGCTATGGCCTCCTCATCCTTGAGGTTTCTAGATCACACACAGCGATGCATCACAGTCGGTAGGACTCCTCTGGACGCGTAATCAGTGCGTAGTAGAGACCTCTACCTGACAACACACAACACTCACAACAGACATCCATGCCCTCGGTGGGATTTGAACCCACAATCTCAGCAAGTGAGCGGCCTTAGACCGCGCGGCCACTGCGACCGGCGTAACAAGCTTTACCAGCAACTAAATAAGTAAGAGTAAATGAAATAAACATTGAATGCGTAACATTTATCTCTGTGTACCTTTTGTTTGAGGAAAGAACCATGTTGATGGGCTTCGGGTTGTCACTGCGATGATAATTACGTTACTGTGTTCTGGACTCTCACACTGTGCAATTTGTTGCATAAGCGCGGCTCCAACTTCAGGATGGGAGAAAAGCATATTCATCGGAATGTTGCAGTAAAAAAAAAGGCAGGCATTATACGTATAACGTAACATTGAGGCGCGTACGTGCAACCATTGTTGCAGTGGAAAGCAATGAGTATTATACATTGCGCGCGCGTGTGTGTATGTTATGGCCTTATCTAGCAAACAGTGCGCATACGCCATTATTTCATCTGTGGCCTGTCCCACTCTTCAGTATTTTTCCATATTATCCCATTAGCGACATGACCTTTGAAAAAAATTACTGATCATAAAACGTGTGTTTTGATTTTCTCTACAAGTTTTGCTTGAAACATTTTTCATTCTAAGAAGAAATGAACGAGATATCGAAAATGTAATATACGCGTTATGCTTGTCAGGTTTAATGAAACTTGCGTTTTCTCCACATATTTTCAAAAAAATACTCAAATACAAAGTTTCATGCAAATCCTTCCAGTGGGAGCCGAGTTGTTCCGTGCGGACGGAGGGACAGACGAAGTTAGTAGTCGCTTTTCCCAGTTTTGTAAACGGGTCTAAAAACTGTATCAATACCGTTTGCGCTTGACATAAGGAAAGTACTGTATTAGGTGAACTTCTTTGTGAGGCTTTGAAACGTCGCTTTGTGCTTCCCGTGTGCTGACAGTTGACCAGGTCCCCGTTGTTTGTATAACAAAGTATTGATCCGTGTATATTTCTTTAATCCTTTCAACCAGCTGCGCACGTGTGTGCAGCAGCTGATACAATTATGAACACAGAGTGAGTCTTATTGTTCCGTAGGAGTAGACACTTCAGCTGACAGAAGATGACGTTCTTCAACGTTACCTTGCGAATTAGAGAGAACAGCTTGCAGCGGCTCTTCATTTAACGTCCTGTCACCAAGAAGATCGCGCAGGCGCCATGTTGTTGTCCATATTTTTTTAAATATTGTCGCAATGTATATGTCGCGTGTCGTACTGGATATTGTCACTGCAGTTGGAGTGAAGATTATTTAGGGATGATCTGCCGTGTGGGTTGGCAGATGACTGCCTGTGTGTATGTTTATGTGTTTGATGTAATGTATGTGGATGAATCAGACGTTTGGACTTATCCCTTTGGGGTTGTTGCCTGTGTCCATTCGTGATACATGATTGGTCCATTTTATCCGTCGTGTTTACCCATTCGTCTGTCTCCTGGATACTAAAGTGATGACCAAATATCGGATCTTCACATGATAAATCCTTTTTCGCTGTTTCCTTGTTTCATATACATAGGGTATTTTTCCATATTATATATCATAGTGGAAACGAACTTCTTGGAGCAGAACCCTCTTGAGAAAACTCCTAGCACCTCATCTGGTCAAGAAATTCCCCGGCATTATGTGGAAGCCGACGGTTCGTTACCGTGATCACAAGAGCCCGCCCTATCCCGAGTTGGATGAATTCAGTCCCCAACACCCCGTCATATTTCCCTAAGATTCATTTTAATATTATGCCATCCACGCCTAGATCTTCAACGTTATGTCTTTCCTTCAGGTTTCCCCACCAAAACCCAGCATACATTTCTCCACTTTCTTGTCCGCTGCCCCTTTATAATCATTGATTTATTTGATCACCCTTAATTTAGCGAGTATTGTTGTATAGTGGACTTGCGTAATAAAGACCAACAAGATCTTTTCTTTCTTAATTTATTTCGATATTCTGTCCTTTACATGTTTCGAATAGAGTAACTATTCATCTTAAGGAGACAGTTACTGTACATGCACCATATGGTACAAGGTGGTTCAAATATGACCGGGACTGAGTAATTAGTTACCTTCTGTTCGCTCATCACTCTTTCAATTCCCAGACAGGACTGAACAGGTTCTAACCCGAGCAGGAGGGAGGGTGGAGGTTGTGGCTTCACTCTCTCAAGGTCGCACAGCTGCAAATCAGTCCCGGTCATATTTGAACCACCTTGTATTTACCATGCACCTCCGTTGACTAGCTGCTAACATGATCAGAGTTCAGTTCAAATCAGTTCCACTCTGATCGTGTTAGCAGCTAGTCAACGTAGATGCATGGTAAATACCATATGCTGCATATACTGTGCCTCCTGATGATGAATTGTTACTCTATTCGAAACGTGTTGAGTATAGATTATCGGAATAAATTAAGTAAGAAGTTCCACTCTAATCGTGTTACTAGCTAGTCAGCGTATATGCGTGGTCAATGCCATTTGCTGCATATACAGTAACTGCCTCCTGATGATGAATACAGTGATACCTCGGCTAACAAGTTACCCTGCTAACGAATTTTTCGGCTAACGAAGATTTTTTTCGCCGTTTTTCGGACTCGGCTAACGAATGTTTTAGTAGATGCGCGCGCTAACATAAAGCAGCAAACATGTACTCGGAGGGTCCTGCGACCGGCCATCTCGACACAGGTTTTTCTTGGTTTCCCTGTGCCCAAAAGCAAATGCCGAGATGGTTCCCAAGATTCCAAGTTGCCACTACATGCTTCTCATGTAGCCCTCCCGAC
>Ga0123355_10009373_pt1 | contig 14863 bp, 8 predicted proteins | sample TergutEmb28metaG_3_FD_89872 | JGI IMG/M metagenome (GOLD analysis project Ga0123355, IMG submission 89872) | Embiratermes neotenicus P1 segment gut microbial communities from Petit-Saut dam, French Guiana - Emb289 P1 | ecosystem: Host-associated > Arthropoda: Insects > Digestive system > Gut ...
ATCTCACCACTTTATATTTTTGAAACAAACTAGTCACAATGCATTATTTGCTCAGTCACACTAGCACATTCATGCCTCATCTTGCTAAGTGTCTAAATATCTGTGACTGACACCTGTCTCTAAGGACACAAAACTGTTATCGTACCTGCCACAGTGCTCAGACAGCTGAAGCAAGTTAAGTACTTTTTAAATTTCCTGTTTACTCTGCCTGAAAATTTTAAATTTTTTATGATTTCTAATGATTGTCCTTACTGGATTCACTAAAATATTAACATTCTAGAACACATGCATTTAAAAAAAGGTAAAGCAGTCCCGTTACATGCCTGGGGTGGCCCCGAGGGTTCCAGGAAGTCAAGGTTCCCAGATTTCATGACAATGGCACAGGATGGTGGTAAGGTTGTCAGCCTTACGCACCGGCCGCCTTTATCCCCAGGATATGCTCCTGGTACTCATTCCTGTTCGAGGCTGAGTCGACCGCAGGGCCATAGTGCAATCAGAAGATACATACATTTACAAGCATAAAATTACAATGCTGTAATATTAAAACTATGTGACAGTGAGCCACTTCAAGCATGAGCTCACTGTCATTTATATTTTGTCTGGAGTATGTATACAAACATGTCTCAATTATGTGATCCAAAGGAAGAGATCACTTTGGATCACCTGCGCAACTGTAACACATGTCACACACTTACTACCACACACAGACCAGCATCTTGCTGGTTTATTGATTCTAAGTTCCCTAGGCCCTCTGAATTTAAGTGCTCATCAGCTACTATCAAATAACTAAATATTCCTTGCATATATCATATATTCACACAACCCGATCCACTTTGGATTGAGATATGCACCAGAGACCTTAACATACAGAGCCATTGCCAACTGCATCAACAATAATTTTACTTTGTATCAGTCATATTTAAACAAGTAAAAGATCTTTTAATCATATTTTAACCACAACTGTTTAAAAACCTGTGCAAGTTGTACCTTTTACACACAACTGGCATTAGCAACAAGCTACAACAGAAGTTGAACCTTCTATATAATAGCGCACAATTTGTTTTAAAACCTGCCATTCTGTGCTCCCTGAAGATGGTACACCTGTCCGAAACATGTCAGAGATACATGCTTAATATTTATATTTATTTTCTAATGTGCATATGGTTGGTGAAATAAATTTGAGTACACTGATCTAAAAAAAATGCACAGAATGGACAACTGTAAAAAAAAAACTATAACAAAAAGTTAATTTCTGTTCAGCATGCTTACAATGAAGTATCACTGAAGCTGTCACATATGATGCACATTACTTCCAACATTTTATTAACCGTGAAAGTTTATACATGTCATGTGAATAACAAGGCTGCACTACAATTGACCATAAAAGTATATACATGCCATGTGAATGATAAGGCTGCATTACAATCAAGGAACTAAACACCAATGCCCAGTCTGAAAGCAGTCTGAACTACATGTCAACATACCTCCAGTTTCTCCAACAGTTCTTCCACTGCACTTTATAATTCTTCGGATGTTTATTAATACACTCAGACAAAGATACGTATTTAATGTATGACATTTCTTAACATAATAGTAATTTTAATATATAAATTCCCAATATTTGTCATTCCTAGAGAGAAAACTACTATGAAAATTATATGCTATAATTACTGAGGTTAATACAGCCTCTAACATCGTTCAGGATGAACTGCCAAGAACAAACAAAGACTCTTTCCCTCGAAACACACCTTGACAGATTCAACAGAAATCAAACACTTAAAAGAGAGCTAACAACAAATGACCTTGTACATTTTACAGTCAAGTAAATACAATGTATGTAACGGGTGGTTGATATCTGTTATCTACATACCTCTCTGTCTGTACACATGGATCTGAAATACATCAAACACTGACGAAGCAAGAACTGCTGCTTGCAAGACTTGGCAATGCTATTTGTGCACTCAAGGATAAAAATAAAATATACATCACTATGAAACACAAAAAATTATCCCAATCACAGCCCTAAAATCCTAGTAACAATCTTAAGGTACTGCCACTTTTGTAAGCTACTGGGTTTGACCCTACAGCTTTTCACAACACGTAGCATGAAAAGCTCTTCCATTACACGTGGGATGCCATTAAAAAAAATTAAACGTTTTCTTTGGTATAATCACATGGAATTTCTATGTGGCAACCGCAAACCCAACACGATCATTCACCATGTCGAACTCAGTGTAAAACTTGCCAATAAATACATCTCCTAGTATCCAGAGTGGGCCTTTGGGTATATCTATACCCATAAAACCAGAAAGGCACACAGTCTTACCAAGCTGGGATATCTGCAACACAAACAATAATGCAACATATCTTTACACAAAACCTTGAAACACAAGTGTCAAGTCATATCACATTTTGGACAAGACTTCTATTAGTATAGTCTACACAGCCATTACGTGCTTCCCACCATTAGGTGATACAGACTGTATCTGGTGTGTAATTAGGCACATTCACAAAACTGCAAAGAGGAACTATTCGAATCATCATGTCTGTCCGTCCACATGGAACAACTTGGCTCTAAATGGACGGACTGTCAAGAAATTTGATATTTGAGTATTTTTTTAAAATCTTCTGGGAAAATGCAAGTTTGATTAATATCTGACAAGAATGTGTACTTCACGTTAAGTCCTACATAAATTTGTGTCAATATTTTGTTCACTTCTGCTTGGAATGAGAACAATGTCTGACAAAAATTGTAGAGAAAATCAAGACACACACATTTTCTACTCAGTAACTTTTTTTTGAAAATTGTGCCATTCATGAGACGTGGAAAAATATGGTATGGCCAGACAGGTCACAGATGACAACACAACACGGCAAAGAAAAGATGCAATTTTCATGCCAGATAAATAAGGCAAGAAGACAGACAAACATTCATAATATTAACGAATTCCTGCTTTTTCACAGTAACAAGGGTTATGTGAATGCACCTCATGTTATGATACACACAGACTGCCTGTCTTGTTCATTTTTGTGGTTTCGCTATGTCACACACTGAAGTTTGATGTACACTGCAGTTGTCAGCTTCCACGTGAAAGTGAAGAAGGGGGGGAATGCAGCCCAATACATAGGTTTCACAACAGATGGGTGGGTGTGTCGAGCATGGTGCTATCCAATGGGAAGAGGTCATGGCACAATATACATTATAATTCTCACTGTCACAGAAGGGTGTGAGCATCAAGCAATGTGAAACCTGTATATCATGCAACATCCTCCCTCCTCCTCAATGACCCTGAAGATTGCATCTGCAATGTATACCATAACAGAGTAACTTCAACACTTGATACAGCTGAACTGCAGAAGTCAAAACTACACATTATGTACTTATTTGAACTCCCTACACAAAAATACACTTTGAATCCAAATTACAATGAGTAAGACAAATCAAAATTGAACACGCATGATAACTTACTCGAAGAATGTAATCCTTGCCATCCAGGGTGAAATTCTTACCACCAAGTATGAAATCAATCACAGGCAGTTTTGGAATAGAGTTGCAGTCCACCTAAATTAAAAATGGTACAAAAACCTTGTTAGTTGCACAAAAAATTAGCAACTTTTCTGACAGTATGCTAAGCTTTACCAACAAGTGACACAAAGAGGAAGAGATATGTTTCTTGTTACATTTTAAATTCAGAAGACTGTAGTATACATTCCCAAATTTATCTTAATAAAGAAACAAATTAACTAACTAACCAACCTAACTAACTACATCCTGTTCTGAGAGGCTAACAGGTCCACAGCTAGTCAAAACGTTCTCCACATTTCAATGAATCTGAAGGTTCCATAACACATTCACAAGAGCCCACCACCTGTCCCTATCTTCAGCCAGATCAATCCAGTCCATGCTTCCCCATCCCACTTACTGGAGATCCATTTTAATATTATCCTCCCATCTGTGCCTAGGTTTTCCTACTGGTCTCCATCCCTCAGGTCTCCCCACCAAAACCCCATACGCACCTCCCTACCTCCCAACCGTGCCACGTGCCCTGCCTTTCTTTTCTCTATGATTTAAGTAAAATTACTTGCAAGATCCAAAGTTCTTGCAGTGGCAGAGTGGAAACGGAATGTGATGGCACATGCGCAAAAACCAGATTTGGTCTTCCAGCGAAACGGACGAGTCCATTTATATCGGTGGGGGTGTCTGCTCAGTCGGCTGCTGGCAGCCGAGGTGTGCGCATCAGCGGTAGTAATGCTGGATAGACCGTGTTCCCATACAGTGCATGAGTGCTGGCTACCCAATCCATTCGCCTCTTTCCCCTTCACTTCTCCTCCCGTGCTTCGCCGTGTGCCATCAGATTCCGTTTCAATTCTACTGATGACGATGCCAGTGTTCTGGTACACCGCGCCACGGAGAATGGCAAACAGGTACCGCTGTTTCCCACGGTCAGTGGAAAGAAACAATATACTTAAGTTGTCATCCCCAATTACAAAGCTGAAATTTAGTGGTATGTGTGTGTAGTTAATACTTTTAAGAGGCAAAATATGCAGTAAAGGTTATAGGCCCACATATGAAGAAACAGACCGTCACATATATTCCATAATATCAAAACGAAAACAAGCTTTCAGCCATGACGTGAATTCTTCCCGTCCTACCTCCAGCACCCCACTTCGAGGAACCCTGCTCTATACCACATTTCATAAGAACACATTCCACAGTTTTACAAATGTGAATGAAGAGACAGATACAACATTCTCATTGTGCAGTAACTTTGTGCACATCCACTTACAGATACCTGGTACGCAAGGTGGTCTAGAAGGAACACAAACTACAATCCTTGTGTTCATTCACTACAATTCCTTCTTACCATGTATTCACCGCCCACAATAGGAGTGCCACCAAGAAGCTTGTTCAGGGCTGTCACTTCACTCACAGGTCCAGCAATAAGACTGGTGCCAGTATCAGCTATAGCTTCACAGCCATCGGCACAGAATGGGCTGCTTCCCACCAGCAATCTGTCAAACAAAACAATTCTGAACAGAGTATCGGATTTCTGACTGGACCCCTTCAGTAGTAAAACAAAGCTGTCTCTGTGCATGTGTGGATGGGTCAGGGGATAGCTTCATGCATTCTGAACTGTAGCGCTAGATGGAGGTGAGTGGTCAGGTCCACACCCCAGCCACTCTACTCCAGTGATACAGACCTCAGTACCCACTGGAGGCTGGGTGGACCCCACAGCACAGAGGATCAAACCAAGATTCCATAGTCACCCAGCTTGTAGCCTAGTCACTGTGCAAATTCAGTTTCTGCCCTATGAAAAACAGCCACAAACGCAACATTCATGGCTAATGGCTAAGACAACCAAACGGCCATAACACATAACTCTATAAGGTGCTACCATCTTCTGCAGGAGCTTGCACACACCCCAGACACACACTGCTGTGTACAGAGAATGGAATTTTCCGGTCCACACAAAGCAGAAGAGCAGATAAGCCAAGAAAATTTCTGGTAATACCACTGTAGGTGTTATGTCCATCTCCATCATGATCGTCATCATCAACAGACGTAGTGCCTGTTCCTTAACCCAAGGTGAAGTTGGTCCTTCCACTTTTTTTGGGGGTATCCTATGTTTCTTATCCCATTTGGCTTATACTTCAGTGTTTTCATATCCACCAATTTTACTAAAGTTTTGACTTAAGCTAAACACACACATAGGAAAATGCTGTTTCACATATCAGCAGCTAATACCCAGATGCAGGTATGTTGCGGTAGTCATATTATTCAGGACCTCAAAGAGCTATAATAATTCAAAAAACTTGACAGCTGTAAGGCATGTTGTTCAGGCTCGACAAGTCAACAACACAACGAACAGTAACACCAAAATCAAATCAAAAGTAGAACTTCTATATCCCATGTCCTTCTTAAAGAGTAAAGTTGGCTTATGGGATTATGCTGCTGTCTGTGTGCATCTGTCTGCTTCAACTCACCAACTATCTCACAGATTTTCATGACACCATGTACAAAAGTGCCACTGGAGAGCAACACAAAACTGTATTTTTAGTGTCACCCTCCACAATTATGATAAGGTGGATGAGACACCTTGTGAGAACCTGAAATGACGCACGGTAACAGATCGTACAAAAATATAACTTTGGTTATAGTAATATTTATGTAAGTTGTGTTGACGTTTTCTTTAGTGTTTTGGTCTCACAAAAATGGTTCATGAATCACTGCAATAAGGAATGTTAATTCTGTTATGTAGATATATCACAAAAATACTGACAGAACATGTACTGATCACTATCAGTCAACAAATATAAACAAGGCAATGGTGTCAAATGTCAAGGCAGTATCCAATAAGTGTAACACATCAGAGAGAAACAAAAGGTTCTTTAAAAAAAAAAAAAAATTGATATAACAGCAATAACAATGATAACAATAATAATCAAGCCACAGTATTAGAACTCATAATTATTTATCCTATGGAAAAGTAATCATACTTTGTGATTTAAAACTTACTTGTCCATCTTGAACTGCCAGTACATCTTTCTGTCAACAGGCAAGTAAGTGAATTCTCCAGTGTAATGTTTGGGATCCGAGCCACCCAGAATCAGCTCACCTCCTTCTGGTGCATCAGGGTCCCTGGTGGCAAAACCAAATGTGACTTTAGGATAGCTGTGGTGCATCTCAGTGAAAAGTCTGCACCTCCCCTCCCTCCAATCTTAATGTGCAATCACTTGCATCACAGCAGCACACCCACTCTGATGCAACAGATACCTAAAAAATGCGTCTGGCAACTGTTTCATTGATATGCGAACTGCTACACAATAGGTCAGGAACTTCAAGAGCAGTGTTTCTGCCAGTTGACAGTTATCTGACAGTACGGACTGTAAACCAGCTGCACCAAAACACCCATTAACTAGACCGCAGCACCACAGTACACGCACATGTCAGGAGGTACTGACAAGCCAGCACCATGAACAATGTCGGTGACAGCACATGAAGTAGGTCAAAGGTTGATACGAACCTGCAAGGAAGTTCAAATTAAGGACCTTGTGTCACATATCATCATGGGTGATATTTATTACATGGGGTCAGTACAACTAATACGCCAACCAATGGCCCAAAGAGCGGCATCACACATCACTGTGAAGTTTAGAAGACAGTTTTCTGTAGGTAAAGTCCCAGCACCTATGTTTGGGATGAGGGCATTACATTTGTTCTTCATCGAAATGGGTACCACAATTAACACAAAGCAACACAAACACACTTCAACTGAAACACCAGAACTACCCAACCCATCCTAACCAAACCTTGATACGACTCTTCAACTCCATGGCAATGTCTGACTTCACACGACACTGAGTGGACCTCCGACAGCCATCCACAAAATGAACGTGTCTCTCCCACATCCTACTTAACACCCAGATCTGAAATACTTTATGACTGTTAATAACTTCCCTCTAAAAATCAATGTACATTTAAACATGTAAAATAATTCACATAATGGTCTTACTGCAGGACTGTTTATTTCTGAATGTCAGTGCCACAAACAAAAAGCAAAAAACCCAATTATAGCAGAAGTCCCCTCATTCATTTGTATAGAGTTATATTTTTGTAGCCATAGTTCCAATTTAATAATGGTGTCCCTGCCTGTCTTCTACTTACATTTTTCTCTCTTTAGAATAGTAAAGGTAAAGGTGAAATTCCTAAAACAAATAATGAGTTGGATGAATTAATTAAACTTCAGAACATAATATATTATGTTAAAGCCCAAAGACTGAGTTGGTTTGGACACATAAATAGAATGCCTGAAACTTGCATAGTAAAAAGAATAAACAAATGGAACCCATTCACAGGAAGACCAGCTGGAAGGCCCAGTCTTGATGGGATGATGATCTCAGGAATGATCTGAAGAAGACAAAGCTTATGAAGTGGGCAGAACAAGTACAGGAACGTCTTAAATGGTAGGATATTGTCGGGAAGGCCAAGACTCTATAAGAGTTGCAGCGCCATAGAAGAAGAACGTTGAAATTCCATATGTGAACACCACGAATGCATATGGAAGAGTGGAGGTATATCTCCCCTCATTACTCAGCACTACATCAAATACAGTGGTTAGCTTCACACCCCAGCTGCTTCCCCACACTAAGCACCCCTGATACCCACCAATTAGGATGCTGGGTGGACCCAAGAGCCATACTGCATGGTTTCGTGAAGAGAAAAACCCAATGTCCTTGCTAGGTATCAAACCTCTTTAGATAAGCAGCCAACATTTTGTAAATCACACTGCTATGAACAGCACTTCATTTATTTCAGGTAAAATTTTATTCTTGTGAGCACACAAGGATTTTAATCCAAAAGCAGCTTTTGGATTGTGGTTATCTCCCTATGCACACACAAAAACACACATGCCAATGGGTGAAATACCTGTTAAGATAAAATGAGAAGACAGGCTGTGAGATAAGCCCTTGCTTGATCATATTATAAAACACAGGTGTGACTCCATCTACAGATATTGAGCTATAGGCCATTCCTAAGATGCCATCAAACTTTGCAGCAACAAAGGCCAGACCAGGTTCACTCATAGCCTCTGCAAATGTCTGCTTTTTCACTTCAAGCCCTCCCACCTATAACAAAGATTATAATTAACACACAGTTAACAGTAACATACAGAATCTTGATTCATGGGAAGTTTATTAGCATGCAAGATATTTTGGCTGTCACAGCAGCAAAGCTGAGGTATCTGAACTTCTAGGATATGTCACTACATCACTAGGTGATTTGCCAAGTGTTGAATTGCCTTGAAACCCTGGGCAGCAATCACCCAGAAATGTGACACCATATCCCAAAAGAACACAAGACCTTGGTTTATAAATAGGCAACTATGGCCAAGTATCAAACAAGGAGTCCCACAGAAAGGAAGAAAACATAATATTTCAACTTTCAATCACAGCATAAAATTCTCCGCTGGTCAAGGATTAGAATTCCTAAAAACACATTCAGAAAATTCATACAAAAAAATGTTACAAAAAATTTACAGTAATAGTCCATCTAATAAGCCCAGGTACAACAGTTGATGCCTTTTCTTTATAGTATCAGAAATCTCAAACAAAGAAAAAATACTGTTGCAAACAGAAACATTTTCACACCAAATTTTGTTTTGAAAACCTTATCAACTTCTGAATTACCGCCATATAATCGTACAGTTAATCTACATAGAGATGCCCATCCAAGAGGTATGGCATTAGGTGTGAGCAGCCACTTAGTCAATGGTCAACTTACAAAGTAAAGTTAATTTCAATCAGTCACTGCAAATCTGCTCTGGTGCCTAAGCTGGATGTGAGCATTCTTAATGTTGGGAATCAGAAGTCAGGTACGTTTTTAATATGGCACTGCACCATGCACCAGCACACACAGCAGAAAATGCAATTTTAGTTGGATAATGACAAAACAGCAGCAGTAACAAATTCATGGAATTTAGCTGGAAGGAGACTTACAAACTACACACAAATTTTGCTGGGAACAATGAAAAGTATCAATATCAAAACACCATTAACTATTCTGGTTTATTCCCTACAATCAGACAGAGATCTTTAACATGTTTGGGCCCTGTCTATCCCATTTTAATGTTAGGCTTATATGCACAAAATGTTCCCCCAAACAGCCCCCTCCTACTGAAATATTTCTCATTTACTTTAAGTACAACATATTAGCATTACAGTTCCTAATGATCATTCCGCATACTCTTCTTCTATTACTGACACATGCTACTAACATAACCTGTACAGTAATATATCTTTAATCTTCAGTTACAGCAGTAGGTGCCAAAAAGACAAAGAAAGTTATCACAACGAAGTTCAACAAGTTTGAAATCAAGACAAGTTCAACAAAAGTTCATCTATACAGAAACTAACTGGATTAAACACATGACACAAAAAATAAAAATGTGCATGATGTGAATAATGTATATACATAAAATCTAAAAAGACTGAAATAGTGTGAAGTACACAAAAGAAAGTGTAAACACCACACTTCACCATCAAATATGCGAAAATATATGCAGAAGTTGAAATTAACTTATTTGCAACACGCAGTAAAACTATACATACCACATATACTCACCACACCACCACTTTATGTCTTCACAGTGTCCGATGCAGACAATGCCAGAACAATTAAGTAAAAATCTGCACTGGTTTCATCATATCAAAGTTGTATCAGTTGTTACATTCAATGTGGGGGCCACTTGAAGTACTTACATTAACAACATCCGTGGACAGAAATCCAGAAAGACTGCCTGACCCATACTGGATTTCAAACGCAGTCCCATTCTTCTCGTAAGATGACGACTTTGTAGAATCATACTTGTTATGCAACACTGCAATAAAAAAGTGTGTGTACTGGTTATTCACAATACAGGACCACGTACATCTGTTGCATTAATGCGCGGAATGAATGTTACAACACCAGTATAACAACCTTACATATATACCTCCCACCATTTCATAAAACACAAGTAGTTGTCAACCATTCCTCCAGACAGCAGACAAGTGTTGTAAGTCTCCTATATTAGCACATGCAAATAAAGGTTTTCTTAATACAGAGTGATTAAAAAAGATGGACTCAAAGAGCCTGTACCAGTTGTAGGCAGTATGGCTTGAACAGTAAACGGCGCCTCAACACACGTCAGACAGTTGGTTGCGGTATTCCAAGTTCTCTGCTCGCTCTATGGGTTGAATTGTGTGGGCTACACTCAAAACTCTCCTGAATTCATCTCACGTTCTCCTCTGATACACGTGGTCGACTGCAGCTTTTGTCTTTACACAGCCAGCCTATTTGCTCAAATTGGTGATTCCAACGACAAATGCTCTTCCTCGTTGGAGGGTGAATGTTGAAACGATGACGAAACGCACGTTGCACAGCAGTCGCCGACTCAGTTTTAATGAACTCATGACTGCAAAAAATTTTGTGCTGCCTAGTAGCCATTTTGCTCTCAACTGATGCTGCCGCACGGATGTGCGCTAGGCGAGCGCTCTAGCGGTGGTATTTGAAAATTTAGGACCTCCTCTTTCAAATGATATGTAGATCATTCACATACTGTGTATAGTTCAGGAAATATAGATGTACGAAATTGAGTCCATCTTTTTGAATCACGCTGTACTTCAAACCTGGTTCATTAGCCTATATTTCTTTGTCCTGTTATTTTAATACCCTCGTCAACATATTTATTTCCAGTTAATAGCCCCCTCCACCCAGAAAAATGGAATATTTTAAAAGCATGATGGTGCTGTAACACCAGTGTGACAAGTGCCTGGACTGAACACACTGTCAGTCACAGTCAGTCAAGTAAGTTGCATTTCCTTTTCTGTATTCACATTTTTATGGTTCCTTTGATTTAAACACAAGGCTATGTAGTAGTTTTGGTGCGCGCACCCACATCGTCTCTCTAGGAGCCTTTCTACAGTATCTCTAGCAATTAGATGTCTATACCCAGTGTTCACGCAAAGGACAAATTTTGTGTAATAATTTATTTATTAATTATTACTTTTCATTTCTAAATTCACGTGTGCCAAAAGGTTGCACAATTTTATGTGGAGCACGTGCTCGAGAATAAAGGCGTGCGATGACATAATTATCCCGTGCATGGTGTAACTGGTGCCATGTGTATAGGCGGGACTTATCCGTGTCTTCCTTTGTCTAGCCAGTGGCGGGAGAGCTCTGCAGGCTAACGGACACTTGTGTTATTAGGTCTGCATGAGGCAGTGTCACTTACCGAAACATTACCCCAAGGGTCATTAAGCACAACATTTACAAGTATGTGGCAATTTATCAAACTATAATACATTTCAAGTGTAATCAGACTATGAGTTCATACGGAGCTTCATGAGAAGCGAGTAATTAGTGCAAGAGTGTGCGTGTTATTTCAAGAAGTTCAATTGCAGTGACCAGTGACACAGTAAATACAACTATTATTTTGCCAAAGGTCAAGTTATATTACATTACTGGTGTGAACTTTTTAACCTTTTGGCGCCGGAATTATTTTTTTAAATTTTAGCACACTCTGTATATAAAATGTGAATAAAACAGGAACCAAATATGTTAGAATAATGAAACAAAATGCATTTTGAAGAGAAAAAAACGGACAGTATATACCGCATTTAAAATATTCAGTACCTGTATTTGTTGAATAAATATATAAAATGCAACGTTTAGAGGTTAGCGGTGCGGTACGACCACTATAGGGGTCTTTAGGCATCAAAGGGTTAATAACAGAACAGTATTAACCAGTGCTACTTTACCCTTCAAGACAAGCAAGATCAATTTATATCCATTTATCATTGTGTAATAAATCAACCTTGTTTGACCAGCCATTTATTAATGAACAGATTTGTTCAACCTTTATGTACTCGAACCAGAGCGAGACACCCATCAAGGAGTAGCTTGGACACACAATACTGCTACATCAAGATACCTACTCACTTAACGGAGCACAGTCCTTCTTGAGAAGCTAACTGGTTCTCAGGTAGTCAAGAAATTCCCATTTTATGGAACTCAAAGCATCATTATTGCATTCTCAAGTGCCTGCCACCTGTCCCCAAACCTGAGCCAGCTCAACCCAGTCCAAGCCCCCACATCCCACTGCCTGAAGATCCATCTTAACATTATCCCCCATCTATGCCTGGGTCTTCCAAGTGGTCTCTTTTCCTCAGGTTTCCCCATCAAAAACCTGTACATGCCTCTCCTCTCCCTCATACATGCTACATGCCCCGACCATCTCATTCTTCTCGGTTTAATCACTGAACAATATTGGGTGACGAGTACAGATCATTAAGCTCCTCATTATGTAGTTTTCTCCACCCCCATGTAACGTCATCCCTCTGAGGCCCACATATTCTCCTCAACATCCTATTCTCAAACACTCTCAGCCTATGTTCTGCCCACATCAACATACAACATGACTTTTAGTATATCGTTTTAGTATCTCTTTGAACGTTTGAAATATCAACTCAATTCTGACCAATATAAAAAGACATCTTATATGCATAACTTAAGACTGAGATCTCAGCCCCTTTTTACTGGTCACATGTCTGTGTATAAAGAGCCTCCCTCTCCTATACTTACGATACTGATGCCTGATGACAACTTTATGAAAAAAGTCAAAAACACGCAGCAGATTTGGGACAATAAAACACGGTATTGTCTAAAAACAGTTGTGACAGATGCTCTGTTGTTTTACTGCAAAATTCCCTCAACACAGTGATATGTCCCATTCTAACATGGTGTAACCACAGTTAGAACTGTACTAGTATAAGCTGCACACAGAACTAAACTAAAGACCAGTACATTAACCGTTTGGCGCCTAACGACCACTATAGTGGTCGTACCGCACTGCCAACCTCTAAACGTTGCATTTTATATATTCATTCAACAAATATAGGTACTGAATATTTTAAACATGGTATATACTCTCTGTTTTTTTCTCTTCAAAATGCAGTTTGTTTCATAATTCTAACGTATTATTCACATTTTATATACAGAGTGCGCTAAAATTAAAAAAAATAATTCCGGCACCAAAAGGTTAACTTACTGTTCTTGCATGCTTTACCATAGAGATTTAAACACTCTGAAGTGGGAATCCTAAATTCTTCTCAGTTCTTACGATTCCTCGACATCTGGTCTTTACCCATTTTCTCACATTCACAAAGCCCAGATACCATGCAACTCCAAGTGTTGTTGTTATTGTTGTTATTATTATTGTTATTATTATTATTATTATTATTATTATTATTAATCAAAATTCTATAACCAAGTGAGTCTCATCCCTCTACATTTTTTGAATGTAAAACACCACATGAAGTAAGTTCTGGTTGTCACTGTTTTGCTGTTGTTAAACACAGTTTAACCCTTTAAATGCCAAGTTAAATCCCATCTGCCATTTGCTGGCATTATTAGCTCACCATATTCTCCACATTAGCAGGGTAAGGGTTAAGTGTCTCCTTATACTACTTACAACATGCTATGCTGGTGTAGTGGCATTTCTTAGATGGAACCCAAAGGTTTGATGAACCAGTATCAAACACAACTCGGAACTTCTGAGGTGGGTTGCCAATACTTATCGGTCCATAGTACTGTGCCTAGAATACAACAAGCACCTCATAAAGATCATCAACCATTCCAAGGCAACTGTCTGCATGCTCAAATACCAACCACTATCAGGTAGCAGGGCAACTTTCAACTTAAATGGATACCACATATGCCTGGACAGAGTACCATCTGGTGAGAGTTAAAGCAACTCCTGCTTTTGACGCACTTTCACTATTGGGTTCTGAAGGTATCCAAGCATAAGACAGTAGATTTAGATTAAAATATACGAGTGCTACAGAACTTGTCCCTTCTGCTTCCCATACAAATAACTGCTGTCCTAATTTTAGCAGCAGTCCCATGCACTGTCTTCTGTGACCATCTGCCAAAAAGATATTTCCATTTTGTTCACAAACTTTGGGATGCAAAATAAATTTCACTAAGAACACGACCCAGAGTGCAGCACAAAGTTGGTGAGAATAAAAGCAAGAAGCCTAAAGCACTCATGTACATACTGTGCAGATACACTTACATCAAGATAGTTTGACAATGGCTCTGGTGTGGGTCCATCAACATTTTCTCTCAGTCTAAGCTGCTGCACATCTGTACCAGCTTCCTGCAATGTTCTGCGTGCTGACTGAAATTGATAAAGGGGAATTCTAAAAAAAAAAAAAAAAAAAAAAAAAAAAAAGCAAAATTTTGGGTTTCAGGTTTCCATTTAATTGTTTTCAAGGATTCAATAATCCGAGATGCAAAGCCTTTACCCAGGTTGCTCCTTCC
>Ga0123355_10009374_pt1 | contig 14863 bp, 14 predicted proteins | sample TergutEmb28metaG_3_FD_89872 | JGI IMG/M metagenome (GOLD analysis project Ga0123355, IMG submission 89872) | Embiratermes neotenicus P1 segment gut microbial communities from Petit-Saut dam, French Guiana - Emb289 P1 | ecosystem: Host-associated > Arthropoda: Insects > Digestive system > Gut ...
ATCTCCCAAACCGTTCAACTTTGGATATAGGTGTTTTGGGTTATATCGGTATAGTATAACATAAGGAACACCATCCCGAAGTCTGGTCCGTTCCTCCTGTTACACCCCGTATATTGATGCATGTACCGTACAACTTGAAAATTTATTAGCCATACCAACAAATGCACAAAATATATATATATATAAACAATATTTTATATAACATATGTATTTAACGTCATATAAATATTGTGTGTGTATATATGTTATGCATTTGTTGGTCTGAATAATTAATATTACATACGTTTCTTTCAATATTTTTTTGGGCGTTCGCAAAATTGCGAAAAGTGGTTGTTAGCTTCGTCATGTCTGCCAGTCCGTCCGTCCACATGGAACAACTCGGTTCCCACTGGATGGATTTTCGTTAAATTTAATGTTTGAGTATTTTTCGAAAAATTGTTGAGAAAATTCACGTTTCATTAAAATCGGACAAGAGTAAAGGGCACTTTACACGAAGACCGATATACATTTTTGATCATATCTCGCTCAGTTCTTAGAATTTAGAAGAAAACTGTAGAGAAAAAACACATTTTGTTTTCAGTATATTTTTTTTTCGAAAATCGTGTTGTTTATAAAATAAAGCGGAAAAATATTGTGGAGTGGGGTAGGATACAATGAGAATATGGCGCATGCGCATTGCATGCTGGATACCTAAGGCTACAAACACACACTCAGAATATGTAATGCTCATTGCTTTTCCACTGCAACAATGGTTGCATGAACGTGCCTCAATATTATGCTATACGTACATTGCCTGTATTGTTGTGTTATATAGCATGATAAAATTACGGGTAAAAGATTATCTCGATTTACACTAATATATCTGTTACATAAGAGGATTTGGTTTGCGTTGTAAACTAGCAGCAATTGAACTTGTTTTAACATGATTGAACAAATAAACAAGAAAAATTTTGAATGAAGCAGTACATTTTTTTACTCTTATGCAAATATGGTCAAATATTATATAAAAAAGGTAAAGTGTTTCCGTTACAGGCCCGGTGTGGCCCAGAGGGTGGGTAGAGGTATAGCTCTACTGTTCCATGACTGCGGCAGGGGTCAGCAGCACGTCCCGGTCGCACTTTACCCCGGGAAAGACCCGGTACCCATTTTACAGTAGGCTGCGTGGGCCCCAGGGCCGGTCTGGACGGGCGGAAAATCTCGTCCCCACCGGGTTTCGATCCCGGACCCTCCAGCCCGTAATCAGTCGCTATATCGACTGAGCTGCCCGGCGCACTTAAAAATTATATAATAGAAATGAATTACCGGCTGAATAAAAATACTTAATTCATGTAAGATTTTATACCACAAATAACTTCCAGTATGCTACACACCACAAGTTTTTGATAGAAACGTACGTAATTCCCAGTGCAATCTCATTTTATTCTCCTGAGAGTGGCCGTAAAAAGAAAGAAGTTGGAAAATTGACGAAGACGTTATCAGTACTAACTCGTGTGTATACTTTGATGATGCACGGTGAGAAGATGTAATGTGGGGCTATCACATGTAATATTTCGTATAAATTTGGAAGTTCTTCGAAGACAACTATAAAGATTAATGTCTTCTGGAAGGTATCGGCTGGCGATCTGCCGAAAGTGTGCCGAAGTTGCCTTCTCTGATTACGGAAGTTGTGGGCTGCAACAACATTTGCACACACCTGCTAGACCATACGGCGTCACATCGTGTCCGACCTTAGGGGTGTAAATAATCATGTCTGTAATTTGCGACAGGAGTGACGAATGTTAAAAATTGCAAGGTAAAGCTACCCGTATAAGGACCCGGATAGAAGCTTTGGGCGTCTCGACGATGACGTTTCCAGAATTTCTAGAAAAGATAAGTTTTCAGCCTTACGCACCAGCGGCCTTTATTCCCGAAGACATACCTGTTGAACTATTTGCTGTTAGAGTCTGAATCGACCCCGGGGCCAAAGTGCAGCCGAAAGATTAAGTTAATGAAAAATCCCAATGACCCCATTGGGAATCGAAATCGGGACCTTCCGGCATGAAGCGCAGTGCTTCAACCAACTGCTACACAGCGTACCACACATACAAGCTAAGAGTATGGCAAGTGCCAAGTTTTCGAAAATATACTAAACCCACTTTCAGTGTACATTACGAGGCGCTGCACTTCCTTCAGGTTTTGGTAACCTCTGACCCCAACACACCTTATCACAGAAAGTGTCGAATAGAGATTAACCCTTCAATTCCATTCTTCAAGGTGGTTAGTTTCCGTGTATTTCACTGATCGTATAAGGGATCTTCTTACCGACTCTTTATTATTATTCTGAACAAGAAGCTTGACTTTTTGTGTATACAAACTTTATGTTCAGTGAATCACGCCTGGAAAGAATTTTGTATTGGCATTAACCATTACATTACATACAGATAGGATGAACTTTAAAAAATTCTACATTCCAACTACAGAATGTCTTTGTTTTGTTTCAAATGATCTCGGTTCAAACATCCATTTATTTCCTTGTACAACATTCTGCCTTTAGTTTCGTAACCAAACTCTAATGTGTTTACTGCTTGGTACGAACTTGTTTTCTTAACATAAATAAGGAATTTTTGTTTTTTGCATCGTGCAGTGTAATATAATTATAAAATCTAAACCAACGAAATGAACATTTTCTAAACAAATAATTTTATTTCTAATTTTTTTATGTCGTCTACATATTTCGAACCCCAGGGTTCATCTGCAGGAAGACGGTTGTATATACAGGTATGGTATAGTGTGTTCGACACATACTTTTCTGCCTACCAGACTGCTTATATTGATACATCTAAAACGTACCGTACCATAACTCTATATACAACAGTCTTACTGAAGATGAACTCTCGGGTTCGAAACATGTAGAATGCATAAAAAAATTTAAATATCAATTTGGGAAATGGGCATTTTTTGTTTATATTTAATATTAATTAAAGATTACCCTCCCAGAGCTTGTTCTTCCATTACCAACATCACACCTCTAATCCCCTCACCAGCGTCGCCATACATGCTGTTTAACCTAAACGAGCGAAGTCTGAAAACCTTAAAAACGTTGGTCTTTCGGCAGTGGATGAGCTTTGAAGCGAGAAGAAAATTTACTCTTGAGTTTGTCTTTATGATAGTTAGTCTTCGGCCGATCATTGCAGAGGTTGTGGGTTTGATTCCTGCCAAATCCGTGTGAAAATTGTGATGGACAAAATGGAACAGCTTTTGCCCCGATTGCTAATGTCTTATGTCTCCCCCTGTCAATACCGCACCAAGAATGTTTTATATCATCTTCACTTTAACGTTATTCTTAGCAGAAGGACAAATGGCAAAACCCAAAAACGCTCAAACACAGCAAATGGCTTTAAATACTGGGGCAAAAATGGACAGATATAACTTCACACTATATTGTTTTCTACAAATTTTAAACCTATTCTCAGTTTATGGTTTACATCAGGCCAGTAAAGAAGGAACCACTTTTCCCCAGATAGAATCCTTTAGTGTGCCGGCTGTCAGACGAAAAACTGCAACATAAGTATGAGACTATCAGAAAATTTTCGGTGCAGAACATCACGCCATCAAACATTCATTAACCAACTTTGTGCACATTTATGTCCTCCAGTTTGTTATTAAAATATTAAGATTAATTTACACAAAAATATAAGTTTACCTGCAGATTTGGACGGGTGTGAAACTTGGTCTATCTTACTGAACGAGAAACAAAGGCATAGGTTGCTGAGGAGGCTATTTGGTCCTAAGAGGAACAAGGAAACATGGGAGTGGAGAAGACTGCATAACGGGGAGCATTATAATCTGTACTCCTCACCAGATAATATTAGGATTATCAAATCAAAAAGAATGAGATGATTGAGACATGTAGCACGTATGGGAGACAGGAGTGGTTCATATAGGGTTTTGGTGGAGTGCGCTGAGGGCAAAAGACCACTTGGAACACCTAGACGTAGATGGGAGGACAATATTAAACTTCATCTTCAAGATGTGGGATAACTTGGACTGGATTGAAGTGTTTCATGATAGGGACAGAAGGTAGGTGCATGTGACTGCGGCAATGTATTTTCGGGTTCAATAAAATGAGGGGCATATCTCGACATAGGTGACGACCTGATAGCTTCTCAGGAAAGACTGTGCTCCGTTGAGTCAGATCTTTTATTCCTGTAGCACTGCGGTCCATCGCAGGCCGCGGCCTCCTCATTCTTCAGGTTTCTAGATCACACTCAGCGACGAACCGCGTTGGGTAGGGTTCCACTGGACGGTGATCAGTTCGTCGCAGAGGTAACTACATGATAACACACAATCACAGCAAACAGCCATGCCTCGAATGGGATTCGAACCCGCAATCTCAGCAAGCGAGAGACCGCAGACCTCGCGTCTACTTAGAATGGTACCATTGAATCAATTAAAGGTAAGGTAAAGTGATCCCGTTACAGGCCCCGTGTGGCCCAGAGGGTGGGTACAGGTACAGCTCTACTCTTCCATGACTGCGGCAACAAGCTCCGGCTGCACTTTATCCCCGGGAAAGACCCGGTACCTGTTTTACATGAGGCTGGGTGGACCCCAGGGCCTGTATGGACGGGCGGTAAATCTCGTACCCACCGGGATTTGATCCTGGACCGTACAGCCCGTAGCTCAGTCGCTATACCGACTGAGCTAACCGACCCACGTTGAGCCAGTTACTTATGATAAATAAGAAAGACTTAGGACCCTAGACCTAAAAATTAGTAATTACATTTAAATTAACTTTGTTCCCTCGGGACAGAGGCTTTTTATTGCTCATCATAGAAGAGAAACTGATGAGTCACGAACGCTGAGCGCCATCTCGCGATTTTAGTATAATCTGTAATTCGTTTTGGGTTTGTGTGAATGGAATGAATAAGCAGCCGCAATGAGCCGTTCTCACAAACTGAATGATATAGAATGTTACTTGTCTGCTGTCTGACAGCCCACTGACTCGCACTGGATTTACATTAAATTAATTTGCACACTTTTGCTCGCGTCCACGCATTCTTCCATTAGAGAAATATGTGATCGGCTTCTGCATAAGGTCAAACATTCGTGCTATGAACCGCTAAATATAGAATCATTTATTATCTATTTATTAGCAACTTATATAGAGACACATTCAGTAACACAAGTTGTGTAACATAGAAAAATTGGACGATAATAAATAAATGTTTGTAAAAGTACTGCAAGGAAGATGTTATGACGTAATTTGACGTTCCTTACTGGAGGTTCTAAGGAAAGAAGCTAAGACCTACATTAGATGCAGCAATGGGCGTTATGGTCGAAATTTTAACAATAATAATAATATTAACTTATTTATTGCAATTGGGTTGTTACCCGGTGGCAGTGGTTATTTTACACGTAAACAAAACATGAAATTGGTTACTACTAAATTTAAGTTGGGAGGGCTACATGAGAAGCATGTAGTGGCAACTTGGAATCTTAGGAACCATCTCAGCATTTACTTTTAGGCACAGGAAAACCAGGAAAAACCTGTGTCGAGATGGCCGGTCGCAGGACCTTCCGAATACTGACTTCTAGCCAGCAGTCCGGCATCTAAAGTAAAAAAAAAAATGCCCACACAGTAAACAAATACACATAAGATAACAACACACACACACAAGACCACTACAACAATACACACGGTCAACCAACAACAATTACACAGAAGACAACTTAAAACTAGCAACAAAACACACGAGACAAATTAGAATTTTACAACATGTACAAAAGGCAAAAACACCCAAGCAAGAGAGTCCTGTGTGCAGTTTCTTGTAATTGTTTGGTTTCTTGTAATTGTTTTGAAATGAATTCATTCCTTACAATCCTCGGCATTATTAGGGCTTAAGCTAACTTGCTCGGAATTAAGTATTGCAAAATTAATTTTAAAAAATACACTTAAAAATAAACTGCCACGTTACATGACATAAACTAATGCATTGTGGGACACTAAAATTCGCCGCGATAGTAGGAAGGAGTTTCACAGGTTTGTTAATATGTTTACAAAGATATGTCTATTAGGTACACATTTTACACTTTTCACAGTATACTTACACAAAGATACATATCAGTTACATATTCTGTAGACTTGACACCATATCCACACATACACCTACCGGGGACATAGTCTCGTTGTGACAGCGTATATAGGCACCCCTGCCTATCAATCCGTGATAAGTGGGTCCCTGTCACCACGGCATGGCGCGTCTTCCGGTTGCGGATGGAAGAACGGTCTCCAACATGAAGGGTAGCTGTGAATATATTGAATAAGTAGCCGCGGACAGTCGACAAGGGGTGGTCCTCCAGTTTGGGGTTTGAGAGAGGTGCTAACAACTTCTCGCCGTAAAAACGTGTCATGTTTCGAAACAGTCGAAACATTTGTGAACGCAGTAATGAACCTTTGGTTTCCATAAAATGCGAGGAATTTCTTGACTAGCTGAAAACCAGTTAGCTTCTCAAGAAGAACTCTGCTCCATGGAGTAAGTAAGGAATATGTATGCCTATCAATACGTGTTCCACAGTTCTGACACCAAATTTATACACATAAACCTAGCCGGCCCTTATTCTACAGCTTTGACACTGTATCTATACACATATGCGTATCAGGTACATAGTCTACAATTGTGATCACATGTCTACAAACACACACATATTTCAGGCTGTACATTCCTATTCCTACATTTTTCGACCTTCAGCTTACTCATTTTCCCAGCAGGTGGGGACAAAAAATCCCACTGAATGTTGGTACGTGTTTTCTGCAGTACATAACACACATCCCACAAGAAATTAAGAGCACATTCAAACTGCAGTGTGCTTCTGCATAACGCAGGTTTTAGGTCAACATTTTCTGGGTTTTGACACCGTGTAGTCTTGTAGTTGGATTATACTCATCTGAGAAACCTGTAATTTCCAATTCACCGTTTTGCACAACGCCCTCATGTTATCTCACTACTTCTAAAGCCATTGCATCGCCTTTAGTCTCTCGCCTTATTCCCCTTTGCTGTGACAGAATTTTCTCATCTTCCTTGCAATTCACCAATGAAACCCAAGAGTACCTCGCTCTAAAAACTTTAGTTTCCGACATGGACGTAATTTACAATCCCTAACACGCAACATGTTTCTCCTAAGCGTCGATATCCACCTACCGAATCCAGAAGACCACACTACGAATTCTCCATAATTGTTCCAAAGTTTGGGCCTTTAACCAGGGGTTCAACTGCTTCGTCATTTCACCTTGTAACCTTTTTCCTTTGTGCCTTATTTTCCAGAAGTGTATGGAAGAGCAGAAATTTAATTTCACGAAATCACTTACCGTCGGCTCTATATGGAACACAGTAGCCAGTTCCATGTTCCCACCGCTTTGCCGTATAGAAAACCTCCCATTGGCCACCGAAAAGCTGGTTGGCAGACAGCGAGGTCCATCAAAATTATTGAGGAATGAGAAAATTCTGTGGCGCCTGCTGGAAGTCGAATCCCCTATTCCAGTGGCAAGTCGCTATACCGTCTTGTGTTTTGCAACAACGAAGGACCCTGCAAAAGAGTAGCAGGCCTTTCAAGCAAGGCACGTGCAATAAGTCAACGAGCAATGGAAGTCACGTATATCGAACAACACTTAACGAGTTAACAGTCGTGGTTTGTGTTTCTCTATCATGTTATCCAGACATTTCAAGTTCAAATTGCTGTGTACATACCACGCGAATTCCAAAGAAGACACGTTCTGGCTACTTGTAAACACACATTTCTTCTACATTGAGGTTACGAGCTCGAATCCAGAAGGGGGGATTCATCGACTCCTTTGGATATGGTCATCCTTTCGTATTTTATCACTAAAGTGATGTAATTTATGGTTTCAAAATTTAATTTGCTCTTACGTCATACCTTGTAATGAGACAATGAAGATTAGACGCTATATTGAAATGTTTCTATTCAACGTATTTCAAAATAACTGGCACCTTCAGGTAATGTACAAATTACTGCAATGTTTTATGTTGTAACTGTGCTGAATTAGGAATCTTGACGTCAGTAAGTATCGGCAAGTGGACTTACTCTTCACGTTAGCCTTATCCGGAAGTGGATTGTGACATTTACTCCCCGGTCGATTTACTATCTGGAAAGAACAGCCCTCATTTCCGTTGAACAGCTGTCTGATGCTTCCCATAGACGATCCGGGCACTTTCGTACCTGACAGAGACGAAGTTCTAACCCCTGGTATAATTATTGTCCAATGGATCTGCAATACGTCTACAAATTTCGAGAAAAGTTTCATCTTATACAGTTGTGTTGCAACGTGTAAGACAGCGATGACTGTCAGGCTGCTCTACGCTAATCATGACATCGCATTCATTACATAAAATAACAAGTACTGTCACTTATGAAATATTAAAAATTTTCTTACGTAATTATTTAACTTCCTTAATATAATTAACTGCAGATATGGTTTTCTAGTACTAACAGTCGTGTGATTTCATGCGTCCACCTCGGTGTAAACGAGATCTTCGCACTTCAGGAACGTTAGGCAACACACACTGGTAGTCATCGGCCTGGACTCGTGTCATGAACTGATCCCTGGGTATCTTGGAAATTTGGTCCTTTCGTAGACAAGACTCGGAATTTTTTGCCAAATTATTTCTGATTGAATACTGAATCACCTTAGTGAAAAATATAGTTCATGGCTTCAGCGAAGGTCCTTCAGCATGGACGTGAAATTTGCTTTGGCTTTTCTTGTGTTTGCACGGTTCATGATGACGGAATTGAGACCAACTACCGGACTGAAAAATGTCAGTTTTATATTCTGCCACCTTCTGTCGAAGAGTGGGTGTCAAGAGAGGCAATGCAGGTGAAGGAATGCTCCCTATTTCCGGGAGCATATAGAGGCATTCGTGGTCTAAAGTGACATAGTGGCTGAATGCAAAATGGGAAGTAAGTAGCTAACGAGTATTTTGATCTCCGTCATTTGTTTGTCAAATCTGTGAGGCCAGTATCAACTTTCCATACAGACATTTTGACTCCATATACAGTGAAACTCGGAAGAATATATTAATCTTAGACACTGACACGAACCTAACAAACTAAACGGCGTCATAATTCATACGAAGACAATAGGAATCTTTACCTCTGTCATTTTTTTCCTATAATTGGTGTTACATTCCAGGCAGAAAGGCAGGTTATATTAGCTGCCTTGCCTGAAAGTCTAAAGGATATACAGTACTCTCTCGTTAAACGGAAAATGGCAATTCTGATTCCCGAATAATCCGGAATATTTTGGGCCAACCATAAAAGTCTCTCTCCTCCAGGTGATACTACCATAGTCCGGATCACCGGGAAGGTTATCTGAGAAAATCCGTACCCCGAGACCGTGGGCGTGGATGAAGCGGCAACTGCCAGCTTGTCTCTAACTGTTCAGCTGTACGGACGTGATATTTCGAATGTCTTAGCTCTCTTTGTCTCTTATTCCGTTATTATGCTGAAATGATATGGAAAAGTCTTATTATTATTATTATTATCAGCATCATCATCATCATCATCATCTTTACTATTTTACTGCTCAGTGCAGTATTTAGGCTCTGGAGTTCTGCTACAGCTTTGAGTGATGACTTTTTTGTATGTTTCCGAAACCACGGAGTTCCACTCGTTGATTCGGAATTTCGGTAATCCGGACGACCCCTCCCATACAGCCCGGATAACAGACGAACTTCTGTATATACATACAACCCTTCCCTTAAAAAGTCTTTAACTATCCCCCTACCTCATTACCCAACCAGACTAACAGTATTTGCAGACTTGTCTGCCCGAATTGTACTTTTTACCCCGTTTCATTGGCACTACAACGATTCATGTCAGTTCCTTCACGTAAAACCGCGGGCAGTTCCCTGCCTCTTTATAACACAATGGTCTCTATGTTAACCATCCGACTTAATATAAGGGTACTCTGCACTCTGCAACATGGTGTATTCATGTGTTTCGTACAGTTTAGACAACCAGCAGCAATTTCTTCTATGCAGACTAACAACCTCATCTTTGTAGCCAAGACTGTGTGGCCTGTAAGAAAGGAACTTAAATTTAAAATATACTTATGCTTATTGGACCGTGTATCGTCTTGATAGTTGAATAAAGAGAGATCAACTTGATGTCACTTGCTTTATTATTTCATTATTTAATGATCAACATGTTTCGGGTGTTAATACATCCATCTTCAGGAGCTTGCGACTTATTTGTTTAGTTATTTCATGGGTTGTATTGTTCTGTAAGAATAGACGTTTTTGCATTAGCTTACTTATCTAGTGGCGAGTGTTTAGTAGTGTTGTATGTGGTTGTTTTAGAAAGCGTGTTTATGCAAATATTGGCTGCTGCGGTGTCTTATGGTTATTCTTTGTGTGTAGTATGTTTTTGATAATGTTTCCTGAATACATTCCGATGTCGTGTATCTGAGCTTACACATACCTGGTTCGATGTGTGTTGGTGTGAGGATGAATGTACTAACATCCGAAACATGTTGAGCATTAAATAATGAAATAATAAAGCAAGTGACATCAAGTTGGTCTCTCTTTATTGAACTATTAAAACATACATTTAAAAAAATTCATCCTTTACAAGACGCCAAAGTTTAATTCCTTATGTTTGTCTCTTTTACGTTGGTTTACGAACTTTGTTTCATTGTCTTGTTCTGGGACAAAATATCCTTGTTGAACAGCTAACTATAATGGCCTCGTCATGTATGGAGCATAAGAAGGATAAGAATTCACAGAAGAACGTGTGGGTATTCAGAGAAACTTGTAACCCACTACCATCTTGTTTACTGCAAATCCTACTGCTCTGAATGCGAACACTAGCCCACCCGTTCAGAAGTAAGCTGATAAACGCCCGAACTATGGCAAAAGCACCGAAGTGATTGTGTTGTTTGTTCATTTGCTGAAGGGGTATTAGTGACGTAAAGAAGGAAGGCACGAGATTATGTAATATAATTCTGTACAGGTTTCTACCTATACCTCTCCCCCTCTGCTATCCTCCTTCATTCCCCCCTTCTCAATCTCCACATTTACACCTGTTGAAATATCCGGGTGACTGAGCATATGTTAGAGAAGTTCAGAAAGTGATCATCCGTAACTCTGAGAACAAAGCATGCAGTAATTAAGTATGCAACATTCATTAAACATGAACCACAGCACTTTCTTTGTAGCAGACCTGCCGCCTGTATAGAGGAAAGGCGTGTTCTTCGGAACGCTTAGCACGGGGAATGGGCCAGGCTTACACCGGCATAAACTTAGTTATGATCTCACAATATGTGCAAGCAGTCTCAGAAAATTACAGAACGGGCAACTACCATGACGGATGGCACGCCTGTTACGTTAAACGTAACGAATTTCCAATCCGTTTGGATGCAAGGACATAAAGAGCACAAAATACATGCTCTCTTGGGCAAAATTTTGTAAATTAATAGGACAGGTAATATCACAAGTCACGGTATGCATGCACAGTTTTCATTTCTTTAGGCAATTCATCCCCGTTGGGTTTTTAAATAATCAAAGCTTTAAAAGAAATTCAAACACAACTATATATACAGTATCTATATATATATATATATATATAAATTCAAAATTAGCGTGTGTTTGGCCTAAGTCAGCTACATGTTTCAGCCATATATGGTCATCACCAGGCTGGCACCCAAGTAAGAAAGTACATAGTTGCATTTAGGATTGAGATCTCAGTGATTTACATACGTATTTGTATAAAATATACACATATCAATTTGGATAGCTGTAGGAATGTAGAATGTAAAAGTTGCCAAGTATATGTTTTCAAGTAATTGTAAAAAGATTCGGTAAAGAAATGCAATAAAATTATTTTCTGTGTCCAGGAATACCATTATGTATATTAACAATTATAAAAACAGATAATTGTTAAAACGTTGTGCATTTGTTGGACAAATATAATAAAATCTAAAAAATGCACAGTACAGTTCATCAAGAAAAATAATAAAATTTATTTTATGTATTAAGATGTTTGAAATCAAAAGATCTTATTAATGCATATTTTAAACGTTCTGGGATGCTGACCTGGTTACATCTTTGTATTACATACAGATTTTCAATTTGTGATTGCAAATTGTACGGTATAAACATTACAGGAGACAGTGAAACAGACTGGAGGGGCAGAAGGATAGCAGGCATGAAGTAAGAGCGTAAGAATCCATATTTAAACTCGTGTCTGCATAAAGTATAAACATAAGTACATACTTCAGAGTAAACATACGCATTCTGTATTAGAAAGCCCAATAAGTTAACAAAGTATACAGTATGTTGTTTTTCAGAATGGCACGAAACTGCTATTTGTGCTAAACTGTAAAAAGTTTCAAATTGTAAATTTAACTTGGACAGTGACACCCAATACAAAATTCAATTCAATCAGTACAACAGGTTTGGAGAAATTAAACAAAACGTCATGAAAATAAATTAGCACATATGTACTGTACCATACATATAAGTCAACTTTAAATATCATTTACTTTCGATACACACTGTATATGCCTGTATCACAGAATTCTCACCATATAGAGCGCTTTTGTGTTCTTGAAAAGAATTTAGCCAATCTGTCTTTTTAACGTAGAAGCAACTTGCTTTATTTTGTGTAATAACTGAATTTTTAAACATTACGTAGATGTATTTGAATCACATTAATTATATAAAAAACACTTTAAAAATCATAGAGAGAATGCCCTACTTTAAAGAAGACTGGAATTTGAAGATTCAGGTCGTCTGAGATGTTGCACGAGGAGCTCCTGAGATTCACATGAACCGTCTGTCTTCTTCGCGGGTTCAAGCAGACCTTGACTGTCTAATGACATACGCTGAGGGGTTCTCAGTTTTTCACATGCAACAAAATGCACATGCATATATAAATGTATGTGTGCATGTGTTTCCGTGTTAGTGTGGCCCATTTGTGCAACATTAAGCTGCATTCTGTTGACCGCTTTGGCCTAGGTCACCAAGGAAATAGGGTTACCAGGTGCGTGACTTTCCTCTTCAAGTACCTAGAACGTCAAATATTACAGCATAAGCCCCTTAACTTTTCACAGCACAGGAGTTAATATAGGCTATGTACAATCTGCTCTATTATTAGCCCTTGAACTATAACGAAAACTATACGAAACACCTTTTATATTCATGTGCTTTCATATCTGAAAGGCCACTACTTTATATGGTGGTTCTCAGGCTACGTCCGATTGTCGTGTCTGAGGAGTAGTAGACTGAGCACACGATTCTGGGGTAGTGATAACATGTCAGGAACAAGAGAAACGAAAGTATTAGGAGAGTAACATGTCCTAAAGCCCTTCTCACAACATAAAATTCGTATGTACTAGGCCGGGATCGCACCCGGTTCTCCGCCATCAGAAGCCCGGCGACTAATGACCTGAACCACGAGGAGGTATTCTGAAAACTGGCTTTAATATAAATGGTGTGGTTCCTACTTCCCAGTGATCACAGTCCGTCTTTTGTTGAACACAGAGAAGAGATTGATTTCGTTTATGGAAAAGAATGGGCGTTCGTAAAACACAATTCTGTTCCACTGTCTTGCATTAACAGTATTGCAAATACCCTAAAATGTAACACGTGATATGATTTATACATAAAACTGAAGGGTCTTACGATTCAAGAAAGACGCTAAGGAGATTTGGACGACATGATACAAACTCTGGAAAAGTGGAATTAAGTAAAACACGTTGTACACAGCAGCCAACAATACAGCCATTAAGGTAAGAGATGTGAAAGGAGAGTGCCAAATAGTGGATATCTACGATGAATGCTGCACATAAAAGAGAACAAAAAGGAAAATGTCATAAACTCCAGCACACTATTGTACCAGTCAGTATTCTAAAGTAAAACAAGAACAACCAAAATGGAAACAAAAAGACAACGCATTCATTCAGCACCACAAAACAGAACCCGCGCCACAAACCAGAGCAAGACCATACGCAAGCAAAAAGACACAACTCCCTGCACACACGCAGAGGCGGTGGCGTCTGGAAACAATAAGACAAGTAACAAAGCACACAATAAGGAAGATGCGTAGCAGCGGCTGGGTTGTAGAAACAAAATAATATTTAGTAAAAAGCAGTGGTCTGGAATAATACTGTAAATGAGAGTAGCCTCGAGTTGGGTCTAGAATAAAGTGTTTTATTGTGAGAGTCGCGAGAAATAAAACTGCACCATGTAAAGTCGTGTTGAGTTTGTTAATACTAAAACGAAGCGGTAAGTATGCTAACCACTTAGCTCTAAAAAGCTGAAGACCCCCGAATATATGTGCTTTTTCTTGGTTATCGGAATAATCGGCAATTATTTCTATTACCAACTAAGTATTTGTTGCCTGACGTTTTTTGCTTTATTACATTGTTAAAATTAATTGTCATAGCTTCCTGCAAATTTTGGAGGCACTTCAGCTACTTTCACCCCCAAACCCGCAACGTTAGCTACATTATTTAATTGGTTCGTATATCTGCAGTCAAGTAGAAAACTACATATAGAAGCCACAACCTATATTATAACAACGAACAATCTTCATACAATAAACGAAAATGCTTTAAACATGTTTATCTCAGTAATTAACCAACTTGATGCACAAAATGTTTGTTTTACAATAAGTCCTCTCTCAACCTGTGCACGAGACGGCCACCTATAGGTGTGATGATACCAGAAGCCGTGTAATGCAATTTTGACCTCCTGATGATGAGCACATGTGCTCGAAACATGTAGAGGCATGAAATAAACATATTGTAAAACACAAATTTTGTGCATCAAGTTGGTTAATTACTGAGATAAATATACTGAGATGCACG